>Ga0181409_1000684_pt1 | contig 13269 bp, 7 predicted proteins | sample 32SPOviralmetaG_FD_130138 | JGI IMG/M metagenome (GOLD analysis project Ga0181409, IMG submission 130138) | Marine viral communities from the oligotrophic San Pedro Time Series (SPOT) site, San Pedro Channel, CA, USA - 32 SPOT_SRF_2012-05-30 | ecosystem: Environmental > Aquatic > Marine > Strait... | reverse complement strand
CATTTCGCGATACGAACAAAACATAAAGCCAACTACTGGAAGGAAATCGAGAGTGCGATGGATGCATTTGATCGGTTCACTATGGACAAGTTTAGGATTGATGTTAAGTACAATTGTCGCTACGATGTTGACAATGCTATTTGTTGTTGCAAATTTATGGCTGATTATCTTAGAAACCACGGTTACGTTGTTGATGATTCCCCTAAATATTTTGAGGGACAATCTACGAGGTACGATGAAACATTAGATAAGAATCAATTTGTAGCAATAATAAAAGGATATGGATACAAAGTCGTTGAGTCAGACTTACTTCCTAGCGACAGCGAGAATACACAACTCGGCAACGAGCCTGTACGAAAGCCTGCACGACGAGGGAGGAAAGCCAAGGATTGACGCAGAAAGACTGCATAATACAATCCGAAAATATAAGAGAGACATAGACATGGAGTTTGACATGATTCGTGCGGCTCTCTTAGAGTATTATGATGATGACGTTAATATACCTTGATGGTTTAAGCGGTATTAATTATCATAGAATACTTACTCCTTTCATAAGAATGAAAGAAGAGAAGGGATTGAACACCCATTACTTTGAAAACTTTAATCAACTTAAAGAATGGGATCTAAGTAAAGTAAAAAATTTAGTAATCTCCAGGAGATGTAGTGTCTCCGATCACAAAGAGTTTAAAAAGTTCTTAAATAAGAAGAACATTAAATTGATCCTAGACAACGATGACTTCTGGGACCTACCTAAATCTAATCCTGCTAGAAAACATTACGAGAACGTAGAGAAGAGCAATATATTAAACACTATAAAAATAGCGGATGAAATATGGACACCTTCTGAATATTTAAAGAACAGAATGGCTATGATTAATCCTGATGTTTCTATTCACGTAGTCCCTAATACGGTCTATCAAAAAGAAAAGCAATGGAGAGATATTAAAAAAGACGACAACCCAAAAGGTGTTGTAAGATTTGGATACCTGGGAGCCAACGGACACAATGAAGACTTGAAAGTTTTGGGAATGACGTTTGAAAATTATGAACTATACTGCACCAGGTTAGGTATATTCAATGGCGTGGGTACAATATACTCTGATTTTTTAAGAGCAAAATATCCAATCACTCCGGTAGAACCTCATGAATATGGTAGCCTGTATAAAAAGTTTGAGGTGTCTATATCTCCTTTAGCAGATTCAAAATTTAATAGATGTAAATCCGATTTAAAAGTTGTTGAAGCAGGCTTCACAAAAACAGCGATCATCGCTAGTAATGTAAGACCCTACAAGCAGTCTATCATTCATGGTAAAACAGGATTGCTTTGCAACTCTCCTTCCGAATGGAAAGAAGCCGTTAGTAAGATGACACTAACACAAGCAGAGGATCTTGGTAATAATCTTTATGAGTATTGCAAAAAAGAGTATGATCTTCATAGTATTAATGAAACAAGACTCAAAGGGTTGGCATGAGACGCGTAGACATTCCCCCTTATCTTAGGGAATACGCTGCTGACATTGCTCAAAGAAGAGTAGAGGCTAATAAAGAAAGATATAACGGAACGCACAGACAAAGAACAGGGATGAAGAAGTCGCTGTTGTTAGGAGAGGTGTCCAGAGAATACTACACTGAATTTGTAGGAGTTCTAGGAGAGTTATTGGTTAGATATTATTATGAAATTACCCCGCAGTATTCTCGTTATTCTGTTTCCACATTGTTAAAAAACACTAAGGACATAAAACATGACGATGATATTGAGGTCGTTCATAATGGACAGGTGAGAAAGGTGAGCATTAAAACATCTGAAGGTTCATTCAAAGCCAATGAAAGAGCAATGCAAAAAGAAGACTGTGATGAGATGGTCTTTATTATGTTTACTTCAAAACACGAATACATTGTAGGACATTATAAACCTGAAGAGGTGCGGGAATGGCCTGTAGTATTTGGAGCATACTCAAGATTCCATGAGTTAGTTCCTGGTCAAACGGTAACCGTAAGCGAATAAAGCAATAGCGGTTAACAGAAAGAAGGATCCTTTATACATTTTGTGATACCATTTATCATGGGCAACATACACTATTTTTTCAAAGGGAACACTAACAGTTCTAACTATAGTGTCAGCATCACAGCCTCCATCTATTATTAGGGTGTCGTAAGAGCGCATAATCTTTACTCGGAAGTTGTTCTTTACTATCTCTATGGTATCCACCTTTGAGGTGATGACCGAATCCAGCACAGCAGTCTTCTCGATGACAACCGTATCCGTAACAATCGCTGTATCCTGCACTAGAATTGTTGGGTCTTTCTTGATTGCTCTTTTCAGATGCCATTGAGTGCTGCAACTTGTAGTTAAAATTACTAGAAGTAAAGTTACAAAAAACGCCAGACTTAGCGTAGAACATTTCATCTTCTCCTAGAGTTCTCAAAGAGTCTTGACTCCATCCTGTCCATTTGTTTCTTAATGTCACTAATATCGGCCTTCGTCTCAATTATAGCATTCTCAATGATCTCTGTCTGCAACTTGAATTGTTCGGCTGAAACAGGAGGAATTGGGAGTTCCTTAGCAATTTGGATCTCGTTCGTCATCATTGTATAACCAGAGGCGGCTATTGCCACCGTCATACTTATAGCAACTAACGTCTTAATACTAATTCCAAAGACTCGGTCTTCACCGAACTCATCTAATCTATCTATAGCGGACTTGCTTTTACCCATGTTATGTTATGTTACCTAGTAGTTTGAGTGACAAAGGTATTGACTATAAATTACAAATAATTATCTGAAATTATTCCGGCAAGTCTATGTTATACAAGAGATACAACTGTTCTGCTCTACTCTTTCGGAACTTATTTTTTATACTCTTAGAAGCCGATCTAATGATTCCAAAGTTTTCAAATTTGTTTCCATATTTTTTTATAAAATCATATCCTGTTTTTATTTCATTAAGCCTAACTTTTCTGTTGAACTTTTCTCGTTTAGACAAATCTTTATACGGAGTAAAAAAGTTTTGATCCTCTAGGTTATAATAAAATTGTTTGCTAATATTAACAGGGTAGTCCCTGAATACTAGTGATGTACCTAATTGTAACGCTGTTGAGATAGGATCTAATTGTGCATCAGGATTTTCTTCCCCTTCCTTGATTCGCTTACGAACTTGTTTCGCTACGTAGTTAATATTAGGAGGAATAAACATCTCTTTAAAAACGTAAGATCCATAAGCATTGGACCAATCACTTAACGTGCTACCGATGATCCACCTGTTAAACCAGGTTGCATCTTCATTACGAACTATGGGAGCACCATATCCGTTTTTACCATCAATAAGATTAGTAAATAAACGAACAGCGAGGTTAGGATCTGAAAAGTCTTTAAATATAGACATTAAACTTTTGCTCCTGGAGATTCCATCTCTACCGTAAATAAGTCCTTGCATTTCATCATAGGGATCTTCAGAACTAATATTTATTAACCTAACTGTTCCATCTTTTTTCATAGAGACCGGAATAATATTAGAGCCAACCATCCAAGGTGGGAGAACGTAGTTGGCTCCTCTAATGTCACCTGATAATTCTATATCTTCCTCATCATCTAAGAATTGATTAGCAATAAATTTATAACCTGCGGCAGACATTGTAGACATTGCTGCACCCATAGACAGAGATCTAAATCCATCAAGCATAAATGCATTACGTTGAGACTCGGTAAGATTATTATTACTGACTCCTTCATTTATATCAGCAAGCGCATTTTTATAGATGGAAAAGAAACTTCGAAATGCCTCAAGTCTAAATGACAAAAAGTCTCCGAATGGTAACTGCATTATATTTCTAAACGCAGGACTGATCCTAGACATGGTAGGCATATTTTGTTTTATCCTTTCTACTACAGCGAGATCTACTTCCATTTGTTGTTCAGGTGTTAACTGATCATATGATTTACCTTCAGGGTTAGAGGCTAATCGTTTGGCAAAGTTTTCTCTTTTGTGTAAGTAAGCAATAACTTTCGTATAGTCATCTATATAACCATACTGATAAGCAATACGAGAAGACTTAGTCCCTAATTTTTTTTGTTGTTCTTGCAGGTACTTAGGCAACCAAGACCAAGCAGCATTAGGATCTCCTCCAGATGCCATGTCATAATATGAACTGTTAATGTCTCCTACTAACGCTTGATTTAAAGAAGCACCTAACAAACCTAGTTCAGCCAACTTATCTAACACTGCCTCCATCTCTGGGTCAGTCTCTCCAGTTCTAACTTTCTTTAATCTGTTTTTAAGATCCTTCATAACAGTGAGCCCACCTCTATCTGCGTTGTAACCGAACACTCCATTAGCCGCAAGAAAATACCAACCTCCCATTATATTTTTTCTCCAGGTAGGTAGGTTATAAAGAACCCTTACCTTTCGCATTTGTAATAAAGTATTATAATAACCTTGTAAAAAAGTATCTCTTAAATCTTCACCTTTTGCCTGGTACATAGGTGTTTGTTTGACCATGCTCAAGAATTCATTTGAGACAGCCTTACCATCCATAGGAGATCGTTTATCTTTTATAACTGTATAGTTATCCTTAAAGAAATTAGCAATATATCTTTGAGCGTCTTCAGAGTTTTCAATATCGTTACGACCAATCAAGTCACTCACTGTCTCATTAGATTCTAACAAACCTAAAATCCTAGCAATACCTGTTAAAGTTTCGTCTGACAATTTCTCTGTTGAATCTTGAACGAGTTGATTCACACGATCATATTCAGAAGGACGTAGAATCATAGAACCCATTCCATTCTCACGTGATATTTCATTTAATTTGTTTATCATCGTAAAGTTTGCATTCATCTGTGCTAGGTTAGTAACAGAAGTTACCATTCTAATAAATGCATTATCTTCTTCACCCATCATTTTTCGTAACGACTCAGGAAGATCTTGCCTTCGCATTAAGTTTTTACTTCTAATTCGAACATCTGACATATCAGGATCTCCAGTATATCCTTTTCTTATGTTCTCTCTATTGTTTGCTACATCATCGTAATACTGCAACAACTTTTTCACATCTCGCTGTACCTTTTCTATCTGACCCAACCTGACATACTCTGAAATATATGGCCTTGCCTGTGGTGAATCAGGTTCAATATCTATTAATGTTATAATGTCTTCCGCACCTGGACCGTAAGCCTCTTCAAAATATTCTCTTATTGCTTCCATGTCACCTTCACCATCTAATATTTTTTGTTCAAGTTCAAACAATGCTTGATCTATCAAATCTTTTTCAGCAGCCTTTCGTAGTTCCGGATCAATTTTAAAATTAGGATCAGTATATATTCTATAAGATCGGACACCATATTTTCCGACACTATCTTTTATGGTTTGCAATAAGTCATCACTTAATGAATTAAAAGCAGGATTGTCAAGAATTCTTTTTTGTTGATCTTCCAGGAGAGATTTAAGTAATACTATATCCTCTGCTAGGACTTCATCTTTTTTTATAATTTCTTGAAGGGCTTTTGTTTGAGCATCTCTATCCTCTGAGAAATAATACTCATTTGCCAAATCATTTATCCGCTGTTGTTCTTCTTTACTTAATTTAGTAATTGCTTTTTTAATTCGCTGTCCGGTAAGAAATAAACGATTGAGAATTTGAGTTGGCATAGAAGAAGCAACCTCTTGAGCCTGGACTATTTTTTTATTGATTCCTCTTAACCTAGTAATTCCTGTTATTTTTTCTAAACCTTTTAATGTATTCTCAGTCTTCGATCTAATCCAATCGAGAATGGGTTCAAGTGCTTCTTTTTGTCTCTCGTAACTTTCAGGGTCTGGTCTTCCTTCTAAGTTTCTTGCCTCAGTACCAATAAATTCTTCTTCTTGAGTTTCAGGATCTCTCTTGACCTTAACACTTTCAGGCACTCTTTTAAATCTATCGCCTTTTAATCTGTCTGATACTTTAACCTTCTTTAAATCAGAACCAGTACGTATAGCCTCCGTAACACCAGTAAGATAACCCTCTATGTCTTTTGCAAGTCCAGCATCCTCAAACAACTGTACTCTATTATTAGTAATCTTTCGTATGATGTTATTTAAGAAGGCTCTTATTTCTTCTAAAATTGAAGCAGAAAATTCAACATTATTATCACCTAACCTAGCGCCCAATTCTACCATAAACTCTTCAGACTGGTAGGATCCTATAGGTCTTTCGCTATACAATTCTGCGAAGTCATTAAGCATTTTAGAGTCGGCATCTTTTAATCTCCTAAGAATCAACTTTCTAAACTGATTAAAATCCAAAGGATTAGAATCAAAGTAATTAGCAAAAACATTATGAAGAACTTCATGATATGCAGTTTTATATGCAGCCCTGTCCGCTTTTTTTCTTTGTGCTTTAGCCCCTAACAATTGTGCAATACTACCACGCTTATTTGTGATTCCATATGAGTTAGAGGTATCCCGGAACCCAGCAGCCTTTGCTCCTTTTTCATATCCCTCTTGAGTAAAACCAATAATAAAATCTTTTGCGTCTGGTGTTATAGACCTGTAAGACTCAGATGCTAATATCATCTTTTGTATTTCTACTCTATCTCCAGGACTAAAATTATCCATCTCTTCCTTTAAAACAGCGACATCATTGGGGTCAAATAAATTTAGATACCTATCATTTTTAAATCGATTCCTAGAGGCTTCTAAATTTACGTCTTCACTAGATTTTCGTTCGTCAATTATGGTGTCACTTGTAGATTTTTCTTGTTGTTTTTGTTTTTGTTTTAACTGCTTTTCAATCTCACTACCTTTCTCTGCATAGATAGCCCTTTCTTGCTCCGTAAGAGTTTCATTTGATATTATCTTATCTGCAATAGAAGATAGAACGCCAGTAGAAACATTACCTGTATCTACAAAGTCATTGTAAATATCATCTGTTACTTTTTCAGATGTTGGTTCCTCTGGTTTTACTTCTATGCCAGCGGCTTTCTTTTGTCTGTCAGACATCCTCTGTTCCATTTTAGGATTTCTAACCGTAGAGATATCTATGTCTTCACTTCCTAAAATTTCTCCAGTACCTTTTTCACCAAAACTTCCTTGAATCCAAAATTCTTCATTCATACCTTCAGGTATTGATCCGCTGTTGCTTTGTAAAATACTACCATCTTCATCTAAAACTCTAGTTCTTCTAGAGCCGTCAAGGTTTGTGGTTACCTCCACAAAAGTTATACTGTCATCAGGATTTTTAAACCTGTATCTTTTTCGTGATTTAGGTATCTGACTATCACTAAATTCTTCTTTTTCTGTTTGAGTATCCTTTGTTTCAGTTTGAGTATCCGCTGTTTCAGTATCTTCTTTCTTAATTTTAGTTAGTTCGGTTAACGCTTTTCCATTCTCATTTATCTGACGTTCTACTGCCGCTCTTTCTGTAGCGGAAAGGTTGCCCTCTCGTAGTGCTTCGACACTCGCAAATATTTCTTTAGTAATATCCTTTGCTTTATCAAATACCTCGCTGTCCAAACCTACTAATTGTTCTTGTATTTCTAGAAGAGAAGTATATTTTTCATTAGTAAGATTTCTAAGATCTGCACTTAGCGCTTTTCTTACAGCACGTTTTTGACCAGGCTTTTTAAGATCTCTTTTTATTTTTTGAATCTTAGAATCAATAATACCTATACGACCATTGTCAGATGCTAAAGCCACTGTCATGCTCTCATTTAGTTTATCAGCCTCTTGTGTACCTGCCCACCTAGAATAATTTCTTTCGCCTGGAGTTAGCGCCTCAGTAGCATAGTAATTATAAACAGCACCTGGCGCTCCTGTGAATGGGCCTGCCGCACCTTCTAGCAACACATCTCTCCATTGGATGTCTTTACCCTGGGCAGCCTGTCCAATCGTCTCACCACCTGCTCCTAGTGCTGAGTCAAAACCAATCTCTTTTAATGCGGCAATATTTCTTGATGTTCCCTTTTTGATGGCTTGTTTTAAAAACTGACCACCTCGTCCCGCTGTTATGCCATCAAGTATACCTATAGGAATTCCTTTTTGAGCACCGCTAAGGGCTGCTTTTTTTAATTTTTGTTCCCCCTCTGGAGTTTGTTTAAAAAGAACATCTCTTAATTGCTCTTCATCAGTTACATCTACTCCTTGTTCCTGAAGCGCCTCAAAGAAAGATCCTGCGTATTCAACAGCGCCAGACCCTGAACCAAAAAATCCGGCTAATGCGCCACCAATATTTCCAAAGAAAGGTATAAATGAGCCCGCTGTTGCACCGGCTACAGATGCAGGTATAGTCACTTCAGGAGCAGAAAAACTTGCGATCAAACTTTCGGGTAGCATGGTTGCTAGATCTAAAACGAAAGAAGCAATAGGATGCTTGTCTTGATTTAACTTTAAAAGATCTGACTCTCTTGGAGCATCTCTTTGTAAAATACTATTAAAATAAGCAAGGTCTTCCAGGTTAGTATATCCTGTTGTTCTTTGCTCTGCCATAAGTTTTGCGATCCTTCCCCTTGCACGACCACGATTATAAAGACGACCAAGTTCACTAGGGTCGTCATCTACTATAAACAAATTACGCTTACCTTCTGAAGGATCATCAGAAACCATGCCTCCAAGGACATCTTTTATTATACCATCTCTGGGTCCAAATACAGGACTCTTTTCAGCGAATTCGTTGAACTCTTTAGGTAACTGTTCAGACGCGAGAGTGACTGGTAAGTTCGAAAGAGAGACTGTATCTTCCAATTTTGAGACTGAATCTTCGACTCCAAAGTCTTTTTTTTTTTGATAGAATTCCTCTACCTCTGGAATAACTTGCTCTTGGCCGCCCGCAACCAGGCGGTCTTTGACAACGTCCAACTGAACGCCCCCATCATACAATCGCTGTAGTTCTTTTAGTTCTTCTTCATTCATATTCTATTAGTTTTAAACTTCAACTAATTCCATTTGACCATCTTGATCTAAAGCACTCTTAAAGAAAAGTGGATAATTATCTACATACTCCGATATTAAATCTTTAAATTCTTTAACTGAATATTTCCCTAGATCAATTGAGTTTCGATCTACTAAATCTTGAATAGTTTCCTCTGTCATTACGGTAACACTACTTGGCAGGATATCACCATAATCTAAGTCAGCAGTATCTAATTCATTTATTATCTCAGCCACATCAACTAACTCATTGTAATATTCTCTAGAGTTAGATAAGGATCGCATCTTATCTTGCTCCTCGTTTTGTCTCTCTACAAGAGACTTAGGTTCATCTTCTTGAGAAGGCTCAGGTAGTGATGGTAAAGTTTCTGTTGGGCTTTCTTCTGAGTTTACTCTTTCATTTGCGTTGAATAGTGGATCTCTAGCCACACCTGTTCTGTCTGAACCTGATCTTATGTCAGGCCGTTCTAATTTTGTTTCGCCTAGTATTGATCTATTTGGCTCTCCTTCTGAAGTAGGTCTGTAAGGAGTAAAGTTTGGATCGTCAACAGACATAGGTAGATCATTATCTAAAGGGGTATCAGTTGATATCTCTCCAAGTATTTGACTTACAGCAGACTTAGGTTTGGATTCTGTTGTTTCTGTTGCAGTTTCAAGAACTTGTGTTGGGTCTTCCTGGGGGCCAGAAACAGGACCACTTAGTGGCTGATAATTGTCTCGCATATCCCTTAATGTGCCTGCAACTCTTTCTATTTGGTTTTGATTACTCCAACCTTTATCATAAACATCCTCCCAAGAAACCGACTCTATAACCTTGTGACTACCTTTATTGCCTTCCGCATCAAGTACGGATTGATTATATGATAATATTACTATTGGATTTCCATTCACGTCTAATCCTATTTTTTCAACAGACCTTTTAATACCTTGATCATCTTCATAAGATGGTTTGGTTCCTACAACATTTGCAATTACATTAACACCAAGTACACTAGTTTTTATCTCATCATCTGGACCTTTAATTATTCTTGTTCCACTCCCTTCCAGTTCTAGTGGAGGAACTAGAGTTACAACATTATTATCAGGAGCACCGTAATTAAATACATTAGCCTGTGATTTTTGATTTGCTTTTTCTGCCGCTTTTTCTGCCGCTGTTCGAATATCTGTATTAAAAGAATTCAGAGCAGCCTTATATACTTTATCTACATAACGAGTAACTGATGCTTTTGCTCTTTCATCATCGTTAAAAATCTCTCGTATTTTACCAGCGTCTGCCATATTACCTTGTAACAATCCTTCGCTCCTTAAATCAGCGGCTATAATTCCATAAATGTCATTATCATCTAAGTTTTGAAAATCAAAATACTCACCCATACTTTGTTTAAGGGCTTCGTTATTTAGTTCTCCTGTCTCAATGTCATAAAATTGATCTACAGAAACACCTCTTCTATAATCTTGAACCGCATCGTTTACGCTTTTTACAGGAGCAGTGTATGCTCTATACTGTGAAAGAATAGGAATTTGTGCGATAGCGTTATCTACTTCCGTAATATCTGTAAATTCTCTGTTTCTAAGTCCGTCTATTGTTGCAGTAAGTTCATCAGCGTTAGTGTATTTTGATGGATCTGCATATATCTTTTTTTCCGGATCGTCAAGTCTATTCTTATATTCAACTAAGGCAGCCATAGTGTTTTTGTAGTCATTGTACATTTGACTTCTTTCTCTTCGAGCCTCGACAGACATATCTCCACTATTAAGACTATCTTGTATTTTTTGCCATGATTCTTGTCCTAGTTTTTTTCCTCCAAGAGTTAATGGGCCTCTTACTTGCTCAAATGAATTTAGATAATCAAGTTCTCTTTGTTCTCTTTGTTCTCTTCGAGCAACAGCCCTATCATATATAGCACCATAGTCCACCTGTGGCATTGTCGCTGTTGATTGAAAGTATCTAGTATCAGCCATTGAATTGTTCTTTACTTAACAAGTTACGTACGAAGTCATGTAGTTCGCTATCTCCTTCTTCAGAAAGTTGCTTTAGCATTTCTGCCTGCTCAGGGTTAAATATATACTCTCCCCCTGTCATCTCTCCAATTTTTTCATCATCCTGTACTATGTCAATAGGATTACTATCATGATCAAATTCACCTGGAGTTTCTTCTACTTCTTCTTCCAGGCTATGAGGTCCCACTTCTTTTTTAATGTGAGATACCATTCTCATCATTGACTTTAGTGCATCCACCTCTTCGTCTGAAGACTTAGGTTGCATACCTCCCCTGTCATATGTGTAAAGAAATTCATCCACTTCCCCTTTTCCTATAGGCTCAATCATGTAGGGTGGAAGAAGAGAGTCACTAATAGGTAAATCTTCTAAAGGAATAGGATCTTGTATTTGAGGAATAAAAGGTTCATTATATGAGCCTTTAGGGGGAGGTTGAAGACTTTCAAAGTTTACTCCAGGTGCAGATCGAGGAGGGGTTATTTCACTCATCATCTGTGCGGCTCTGTTCATTCCAGGAGTTGCGCCTCTTAGGTCCTGAACAGTTTGAGTTCTTCCTCCGGTAATATCAAAACTACCAATTTGATTAGCATTCTTATTACTACCAATTCCAGGAACACCATCTTCTCTTATACTAACCTCTAAAGATGAATCTGTTTGATCACCCAACAAAGAGTCGCCAGACACATCAGTATTATTATCCTTCTTTTTCTTTGATAGACTACCCGCTACCTGTGCTATTCCTCCAATTCCTTGAGCAATACCGCCAAGCATTTGAGCCCGACCAGCATCAGCAGCCTTTGCTAGTCTGTCGAGATTACCTCCAAGCCTTTGATTGATTTGATTGACCTGAGCAGCGTCTTGTGCAGCAGATACTTGTGCACCATAATCTCCAAATCTTTGTAATGCCCTATCGGTAGACATACCGGTTGCTCTTTGAAGACCAGCAGTTCTTCCTGCTAATGCTCTTGCCCCGCCAGCCTGTGCTAGTTGTTGAGCCGCTGTTGCCTCTGCACGTAGCGCAGAATCGATAGCAGCCTGAGCATCACCTTCTTGTCGGGCTACCCTTTGTCTTGCGGCTTGACTTCTAATAGGACTAGCCGCCTCTTCAGCAGCCATAGCCATTCTCTTTCTAGCATTTCTTTCTTGAACGGCTCCAGATATTGCACCGTAGGCCCCTGCTGCCATGTTCAAAGCGCCTCCGACCCAAAATTTCTTTAAATTGTTCATAATACAAAAGTACTCATTATCACTGACCTTGCTGGTTGTGTAGGTTAGACTTAGAATAAATAAAGTTAACAGCGTAAAGTTCGTGTGGTGTTGTCGTGCTATTACTGAATTTTGCCTTCAAATAATAATCTCTCAATGAGTCTCCTTCAATAGGCGAATTACCTATTAATACTACCTGATCATCTTGAGCAAGGCCACTGACTGTACCGTTACACGTTAATTTTTTCTCCCCAGATATTGATGCTGCAAACAACACTAAGGGAACAAATTTATTGTTAGCCGTATCATACTTAAACAACGCTGTACTATTACCCAATGGAAAAGACATATTGTTTATATTGTTCTTGAATGTGATTGTATCTGTAGCAACAGAGTCCACAACACCAAGTCCAAATATTTCTGACGTTCCGCTCACACTAGTTATATCCGCTGTTGCAGTATACGATACAGTGTTCTTAGAGTCTTGATGTATAGGCGCATAATAAAATCCTTCCTTCTCTTCCCATGTAGATGTAGCCAAGGCGCTGCTTTGATCTGTGTTACTAATGTCAACACTCCAGGCACTATTGTTTCCTTCTAGGCTTACCGCTTCATATATCTTAACCATAGAGGGATTAAAGTTTGACACAACCTCTACTACTGAATCACCTGCTACTCCATAAAATGTGTTACGAGTGGCAGTAGGCTCATGCTCATATATGTCTCCGTTCTTAAATGTGTAAAGCCTATCCGATAATCCTGTTATCTGTTCTGCGATATAAGAATATCTAGTACTCCAAAAGTTACTTATTACATCATATGCTATTGTAAAAGCAGGAAGGGTTTCCGCTGTATTAGTTATTGTTCCTGAAGAGTCTGACCCTCCACCAGTAATACTTACCTCACCTGTTTTTTGATCGAACTGCCCTATGGTAAATGAGTCGTAAGAGGTAGTCATCAAGGGTAATTCTATATCCGTTTTTAAAACGCTAGTAGAACTTGATGATGGCTCTAGATCTTCTGCCACAGCAACGATAGGTGTATTCGTTAGTTGATTAACAATGATTGCAGCCTCTCCAGACTTGTCTGTCTTGTCTTGATTAATCTCAAAAGTTCTAGGATCAGAACTCCAGTCAAAAGTAAGTTCATTATTATATACAGGTGT
>Ga0181409_1000680_pt1 | contig 13289 bp, 21 predicted proteins | sample 32SPOviralmetaG_FD_130138 | JGI IMG/M metagenome (GOLD analysis project Ga0181409, IMG submission 130138) | Marine viral communities from the oligotrophic San Pedro Time Series (SPOT) site, San Pedro Channel, CA, USA - 32 SPOT_SRF_2012-05-30 | ecosystem: Environmental > Aquatic > Marine > Strait... | reverse complement strand
TTATGGTTATTCGCCAGAAGAGATGCAAGAGTTGATAAAAGAAGTACAACCTGAAGCAAATGCTGTAACAAGACAAGCAATAGAAATAACATTCAGACCTATTGATACAAACAATACTGGACGAGAAGGTACACAAACATCAGTAGAAAAAGAACTAAACAAATCTTTTCCAATTAAAGAAAGTGCAGGTGATGTTCTCAACAGAAACCTTGTCGAACCTGCAGTAGATTTTGTAGCTGAAGGTTTCACCTCCTTAACGACAAGTAAATATGACCCTGAGTTTAGACAGAACTTATTCGAGCAAGGTATTATAGAAAATCCAGATGCCATTACAGAATCTGCAGCAATGACTGTTGTTAGAGATGTTGCAGGTTTATTAAGACTAGTCGTCAATCCAGCTGTTTCAGGTGCAGAAAACTTAGGAATAATAGATAGAAAAACACCAGAAGAAGAAATAGAAACAATACTACCAGCAGCAAGAAGAGAATACACAGAAGAAGTTGAGTTTGATATTGCAAATCCAATTGATAGTATGCTTGACTTAGGTGATGCTTACTTAAAAGAAGTCCTAGTAGAAACTGCAACTATGCGTTCGCTTGGTAATGATTTAGGACAATTAGACTCAGCACTTTTTGGAATGATTGATGAAGACTTTGGTACTTCAGGAATGTCAGATTATCTAATTCCTGATGCAATCGTACCATCAAGAAACTTTATAGTAGGTGCTGGAACACTAGCTGAGGCTTTTATTCCAATCGGTAAAGGTGGTGCAGTTAGAGCATTAGGTGCACCAACAAGAGGATTATCAAAAGCACCAAGAGCTGCAAAGGCTGCAATCTCACAGAGAACTTTAAAACCTACATTGACAACACCAAGTAAAGGTGTTCAGGCAGCAGAAAGAGTTGGTGAAACTGCACTAGATATTATTGCTGGTGGTGGTAATCCTCTCTTCGCTACAATTAAACTTGCATCTGATTATGCACCAGGTATCGCTAAGAAAGCTGTTGTTATGGGAAGAGCTGGAACTGATATATCAAAAATAGCTAGAACAATCGAAAATGGTGATATCGTAGCTTCAGGTTTCAAAGGACAGAAGTTATCAAACTTAGTATCAGATACTGCATCAGTCGAAGGTAAAGTACTTAACAACTTATCAGACCCAATACAAGCTTTAGAAATCCGTGCAAGAGGTGGAGCAGGTGCATTAGATGATGCTTTACAAGATGGAGTTATAGGTGGTCGTGCATATGCAGCTGTTGAACAGTTGACACCAGCACAAGCAGAAAAAGCGCTACAAGAAATTGTAACATCAGAAACAGAAGTTCTAAGCTCAATGGCTGAACGTGCTATGGTTGGTTCTGAAAGAGGCACATACAATTATGAAAAGGCTTTGCAAAGACGCAGAGACATTAGAGGTGCAGGTGCAGAAGAATTAACAAAGTATGGTTTGGGTGACTATGTCATGCTTACAGACAAGACTGTTGTTAAGTCAAGTTGGTTAGATGAAAACATTGAATCAATAGATAATGCATTAGTAGATACTGATGGTACGTCTAAGTTATTTTTCACGCAAGAAACACCAACTGGTGAACTTATCTACTTTATTAAAGGTGAAAACATTGCTGATGATTTAATTGATATTGCTAGAAATACCGGTGACGGTCACTTAGAAAACTTAATTAACTTCAAAGGTGGTATGGACATTGGTGATACAATATATGTGACAAACAGATATATCGATGACATTGCCATGAAAGGTTCAGACACTGCATTTGTTGCTAGAAAAGCTAGTACATTAGAAGCAGCAGCGCAACCATTAGAAAGAAGAAGCGCTGCTATCATGAGTGCAAAAGAAGTTTATAATGCATTTACTCCGACAAGTGTAAAGAAAGTAGTCGATACAGGAATTAAAAAGTTAATGAACAAACCTACTGTTCAGCAAGCACAAACAGCACAAACCTCAGCAACATCAGCGCGCTTTGCTAATCAAGTAGACGAAGGTATTGCACGATTAGAAAGAACTATGAAAGGTGCATACGGTCAGACATCAAGAAATCTTGACGTTACAGGTGTGATAAGTGAATTTGCTGGTAAAGAATTTGTAGGACTTAAAAGATTAGGCCTTAAAACTTCCATTGTTTATGAAACAGTTTATAGACTACAAAGAAACCTTAATCTTTCTTTATCAGACATATCCAAGATGACACCTGACCAGCTTAAAAAAGCTAGAGAATTATACATAAGAAGACCAAGAAATTTGGAAGGGGGTAAGAAACTTGCAAACAGAGACACATTCGAAAATTACTTAAACACAGTGTATGGAATAGACCTAAGGTCTAATGATGCTATTGCAGCACTATTAGATAGAAGAATGGCTCGAGCAGAAGTTACACCTTTTGCAGAAGCAAATGCAATAATGAAAGAAATAGAAAACATTGCACCACAACTTAAGACTAATAAAGTCAGGAATCCTGCTGATGCTATTGCTTCAATGACTGCTAATTTAGAAACACAGATGATAGTTAAACGTGCAATTAGAGAAACATTTGGTGCTGATGAAGTGGCTACTGCATCGCTTACAGTCAATGAAAGAGTATTTGCCTTAGCTGGTTATGAAATGAACCTTGGTGAGATTACAGAAATTGTTCAAGACTTGGCAGCATTAAGATTTGGACCTGCTAAATTATCAATCAATACAATGTCACCTGCACAAATCGATATGTTTTTTGATAATCACAGTGGTTTAGCAGGAGCTTATAGAAATTATTTAAGAGATTCAAGTCGACCTGCTTTATATCCTGTAGGTGGGACAAGAAATATAGTCTTGAACAAACAACAGTTTCTAGCACAATTAGATGGTGGTTCTGCTAATGCCATGGCTGATTACTTAGAAGTAACAGCACTTAAAAGAGGCATTACAGTAGACGAACTTCGAAACAATTATGGTTACCAGATAAGAGAACTACTAGCACCTACAAGGTTTGAAACGCTAGAAGGTGTAAAGAAACAAGCAGCTGCTGTTTATCCTCTAACTGAGGCTGAAAGAAAAGCGATACAGCAATATACTAGAACATTAGGTAGTTCAGATGCTAAAGCAATCAGCGATAACTTTTCTAAATTACAGAGAAGTAAAGATGTCTTTGAGTACTCAACAGGCATGATGAATTATGTGACCAACGGTATGAGAAGAACCTTTGTATCTGGTCAGTTAGGTGGTAAGTATTTACCAAACATTCCTTATCAAATGGAAAACTTACTTACCGCTGGACTTATTACTTATGTCACCAATCCAAAGTACATAATGACAGTATTAGGCCAGACTGCTCAGACTCCACTTGGACTCACGCCCTATAGGAAACTAAGGTATATGGCAGCGGGTTCACCAGATACCATTCTGCCAGGCACCAGATTTACATATGCACAGGTATACGAAGAGTTTACACGTCGTAACTTAGGTGTGTCAAATGCTGGACTAAACTTAGGTGACTCATTCTATGCTGACCTGGCACAAGAAGCAGCTGGTTGGACTCGCTTTACAAAAGGTGTTCCAGGTTATAAGTCACTACCTGACATGTTAAAGAATGATAAAAAGTCATGGCTTGAAGGTATGTTATCTTACTTTAGAAGAGGAGCACAAGACGTCGCAGTCGGTACAGCTGAAGTAGTTAGACCTTACTCACCTACAATGTCACCTTATATGAAATGGGCTGATGAAACTGATAGAGCGTTTAGAGAAGCAATCTTCGTCAAAGCTCTACAAAATGGTGAGAGTGTAGAAAGTGCTGCCAAATTAGCAAGAGAAGTAATGTTAGACTATGGAATGATGCCACCTGCTGCAAGACAAGGTGTTATGAAGTCTGCACTTTACTTATCATTTACAATTGCTTCTTCAGCAGAGATGTTTAAGGCTATGACAACTACAAATGGTGCATTAAGAGTTGCAGCAATGGCATCATATCATAGAGATTTAAATCGTTTTTATGGAACTTATTATTCAGGTGGCACAAGAACATTAGAGTCTGCATATATGCGTGAAGTACAAGACAATGAAGACGGTAAGATTGTTAATACTTACATGCGAAGTCCTTATCTTGGCAATCTACTTAATGTTGGTAAACTAATTGGATTTGGTTCAGGAATTGCACAAGGTAGAACTGAAGATACAGTACAAAGAACTAAGGAAGGATTAGCAAACTTCTTCTATATTCCAGCACTTGACTTCATAACAGAGCTAGATACTGATTATAAGCGTGGTGTATCAGGAAAACAAATGCTTCAGATGCAACAGCAATATTATGCAATGGGTTTCTTTAACTTCAGTCCTCCTGCTATGTTTAGTTCAATGATGTCAGACGGTGCTAATCCATACTACTTTGTTGATAGATACGATATCGAAGTTAGACCAACAGAAAAACGTGTGCCAGGTGCACCAGACTTTGGTGGTTATCAGTATCGTTTTAGAAGTAATGCCGGTAGAAACAATTATTTAACTGACCAACTAATCATGGCTATAGCAGGAACTGGACGTGGTTTTAATGATTACTTCAATGCTGCTGTTATGGAAGGTTTGATTGCGGTGCCTGAAGGTACAAATCTTGGTTATCAAGGTGAATTACAGAAACCGTTTCTTTCACCAGGGTTGGACTACTTATTCTTAAAGGGTCGACCAGTTCGTATTCCAAAAGATTTAGAGATAGAGTATCGAGCATTGAAAGAGACAGAAAGACGTCTAATTGAGAAACGAAAGATATTTGAAAAATAAGAGGTATTAATAGGATGGCTAAAAAGAAATTATCAAAAGCAGCAGCAGCAAAGAAACGACTGAAGGTAGGTAAACCAGTTCCGTCATACAAACCAAAGAAGAAGAAGATGGTAGTTGTTATGAAGAACGGTCGCAAAAAGCTGATACATTACGGAGCGAAAGGCTTTGGTCACAATATCAGTGCAGCTGCGAGGAAATCTTTTAGAGCACGTCATGGATGTAGCAAAGCAAAAGATAGAACAACAGCAAAATACTGGGCATGCAAAGACTTATGGTCAGCATCCAGTCCAAAGAAAACTACAGGTACGAAAGGGCGTGTAGCCAAAAAGAAAACTAAAACTCGGAGGAAAAAATGAGTGACGAATGTAAGAAGTGTCAATGTGACCCATGCAGATGTGAGGAATAGATATGCAGAAATTAATACAATGGATGAACGAGAATAAAATCCGTGTTGGCTTTGTTGGTATGGCCTTAGTTATTACCACTCAATACGCGACATGTACTCTAGAACCAACAGTGGAAACACCAGAACAAGAACAAGTGGAGGAATAAAATGCCAGGATATAAAGTTGGAAAGCCTATTAAGCGAAAGCCGATGAAGAAAAAGAAACCTGTTAAGAAGCCAATCAAAAGAAAGGCTCCTAAGAAGAAGAAGAAATGAAAAGAAAGGCAAAGGTAAAGTCTTTACCTAAACAATACAAGGCTCCGAAAGGAAGCAAGCGTGCAAAATTAATTAAAAAAGCATCTAAACTCTATAAGCAAGGCAAGATTAAACAAGCCTCAGCCATTAGAGAAAAGATGGAGGAGAAAGAACGTGGCAAAAGCAAAAAAAGCACCCGCAAAAAAGTCGTCAAAGCGAAAAGGAAAAGGCGTAATGGCAACACTAAGAAAAAAGGCGTCAAAAAGTAAGAAGTTTTCAGCATCAGAATTGAAGAAGTCTTATGATAAAGGATTAGCTGCTTATCTTAGTAGTGGTAGTAGAAAAGGTGTGACAGCACACCAATGGGCAATGGGTCGTGTCAATTCAGTTTTACGTGGTGGTAAAGCCAGAAAAATTGACTTCCCGCGCAAAGGAAAAAAATAAGGTTATAATGAGCCCTGAGGAGGTAGATGATGGGTAAGACAGGAAAGTTTGTTCATAGAATTACAGATGCGGTTAACGTCACATTTGATAGTAGCTACGGAACAGCAAAAAAAATAAGAATACAACTAAACAAAATCGACGACGGAGGCAGTAATGCTTTCAAATATCGAAGAATCTATAGTGGAAACATACAACTCGTAAGGTTAAAAGGAACGGTCAGTGGAGCAACAAGCATTATACTCAAAGGATACGAAGACGATAACGGAACTAAACTTCTGTTACCTGCTTCTCAATCTACTTTGGAAGATGCAGTTGGTGATTCATCAGTATCAGCAACGTTTAAAGTCGACATATTTCACGCGGCCTCCCATGATGACCTATACCTATTTGCCAAAACAGATGCAGGGACGTTCACGGTTACTGAGGTTCAGGTCGCTTGGTTCGAATAGGAGGGTGACAGATGCCAGCAGAAACATCATTTGTCGGACCTTTTATTCCATTACAAGGTTCCGACTTGCAATCGCAGGACTTAACGTCCCAAATAAATGGAGTTACCGCAACTTTTACGGTACAAGAGTCGTTTCAGTCGATACGTATATTCGTCTTCCTAAATGGTCTATTTCAAGGACCAGCAGGCGGAACATTCATAACAGTAAACTCATCAACAACGTTCACAATCTCCGAGGTGCCGCAGACGGGAGATAACTTATCGGTGATTTATTCACCGGAAATCAAACAAAACTAGCTTAATCACAGGAGATTATCATGGCTACAATTCAAATTAGAGGCGTCCAAATTAAAAATGCGAGTATTGGCGCTGCTCAAATAGACTTAACCGCAACCTACGACTATTCGTCAGGTGTTCTACGTGCTGGTACTCCATCAGCTTCAACTGATGTAGCGAACAAGGCATATGTTGATGCTCAACTTCCAGATGCTTTTTCTGGCGGTGATGGTATCGTTATTGATGCATCAGGTGACCCGGATGTAATTAGCGTCGACCTTGCTACCAATCCAGGTATGCAATTCAGTTCAAACAAACTTGACTTGAAAGTTAAGTCTGAATCTGGTGGGTCGATTACTAAAGATGCAGACGGTATCTACATTGCTGATGCAGCTATTTCATCTGCTAAATTGGCAGGTTCTATTGCGAATGCAAAACTTGCTAACTCAACCATATCTGGTGTCGCTCTTGGTGGAACCTTAAATGCTCTTGCAGCTGGACAAGGTCTTGCTATTGGAAGTGCTTATACTGGTGCTGCTGGTCAGACAATGGACTTGAATCTTGATGGTTCAACTCTTGCTAAATCTGCTAACGGTGTTAAGATTGCTGATGCTGGTGTTAGTGCAACTCAAATTGCTGATAACGCTGTTGTTTCTGCTGGTATCGCTTCAAACGCTGTAATTACTTCTAAAATCGCAGCTGCTGCTGTTGACGAAGGTAAGTTAAGTATTGAAGGAAGCTTCGATGTATTTGCTCCTAACGGTTCAACATTGGCTTTCGCATTAACAAATCGCTATGCTACTGGTTTCGAACCACAAGTTATGGCATTCAAAAACGGTTTGTTGATGAGATTAGTTGCTTCTTCACCAGCTGATGCTGACCAATACACTGTAACAGATAATGGTTCTGCTTCTACTGTAACATTCGGTGCTAACCTTACATCAGGTGACACACTTGAAATCAGATACATGTCTAAGAAGAGCTAATTAGTTTAGGTTGGTGGTGGTGACAAAGTGTCACCATCATCATCCTCGTTATTTCTAGAGGTATTGTATGGAAGCACTTATGATGGAAATTTTACCGTGGTTAACTGGACCGGCAGCAGCTGTGATAGTTGCACTTTATATGAACCGTCAGTTTATCATGTTCCAGAATCAGTCAATCGATAGAATACTGGCTGATGCAGAAAAAGACAGAGCACTATTCAAAGAAGCCATTGTTAAGATGGACCAGCGAATGGTTCTGATGGAAGAACAGTTAAAAGATATTAAACATAGTTTGCGCAAATAGTAATATAAGAATACATCCCATGGGTGTACTCCAAATAAAACATGCTAAACAAAACTAAGTCAGACCTAACAGTCTGGCTTTTTTTATTTTTCTAAGAAAAAAACTTTTTTAGCAGATAGTTATACATCGTTTAGTTAAGTTGAGTTGAGTTGAGTTTTATATGTGAGAACTAGGAAAAAGTTCTCGCTATAGATGATAACAGCTGGAGTATAATCATGTATAATTGGAATGAGACATTCGATTGGGGTGTCAATGAAGAACTGCGTGTGCTTAAACACATGTCAAACCTAAAACCTGAGATGAATATCAGACCTTTAGGTGGTAAAAACGAACCAGATGGAATGAGTTCACTGGGTGGTATAGAAATTAAATCGTATTCAACTTGGTATTACCATCCAAGTATTGAAACAAAGTGTCTTAAACCTTATCTCAAGGATTCGTGTTGGTTATCTGATGAAAGGACTACGATAGTTATTTGTAATCATCAAGGTTCATTGCATCTCTATAAAGCAGAAGCACTGAGGTATCACTATAACAAGGGTACATTTAGTACTTATAAGAAGTGGGTTAGTCAAGGTAATGGAGAGAGTAAGCTGATGGAGTTTATTTCTATCAGAAGTTTAAGTACTCACACACATACAATTAAAGAACCTAATGATACTGATAATCTGAGGTGGGATTGTTCTCAAATTACAGATAATAATCCTTACATTTGTTCAGTGTCTATTTAATGTAGAACGAGAGAGAGCAGGCATAAATCTACTCTCTCTCTAATAATAAATAAATTATCATCTACATTTTCAAGGAGAAACTGAAACCTAAATGTCTAGAAAAGATTCCAGTCACTAATAACTATACCATAACTATTAGATTATCTTAAATTTTTATTTGAATGTAAAAGAACTAAGACTTAATGAAGTCATAGAATAATAATAATATAAATATATTATATCTAATAAGCTTCAGTTTTACAATTAAAGAATTAATATACTGAATAATAATTATTATTAGATATAATATATATAACGTATCTCGGCCGTTATGGCCGTACAACGTTAGAAGATAGTTAATATATATAGTATTAATTATCTCTTAGATATAACTATACAGTAACTTAAGAAAGTTTACAAATAAAATAAAAAAAAATAAAATCTAAAATAAATTGTACACTTTCTCTAGATAGAGTATAGTTATATTAGAATAATAAATAATATATATACAGAATAAATAATAGATAACTAATAATATAATAACTAATAATAAGCGAGAACGGCCGTAACGGCCATAAACGCAGTAACTATAGAGAGAGATTAATGAAAGCAGCTGACAAAATAGAAGTTTATAATTTAGATGAAACATGGAGCAAGATAGTAACTGTAACCTCAGTCGAAGTGGGAGCTCATCCTGAGAATATAGCATATCTGAAACATGTTAATGCTAAGCATGAAGACTGGTATTTTGAAGATGACTGGGAAACCATATACCTCAGTGACGGTACGTGGATACAATGTGACCTAATGAATGGTATCAATACTCTTATGTGCAGAGACGAAGTAGATTGGCGTCAACTACATAACTGGCACCAACGACGTTAATCACAGAGGGATTGTAATCATGAAACAGTATGGAAACCTATTAAGTAAATTACAAGTGGCTCTATCACCATTCTGCGTTATTACAAATACAAACAAAGATAATACATGCGTCACTACTTTCATATACAAAACAAGGGCAAGAAGATGAAGAAGATACTATCAGGCAGTGAAGAGGAAAAAAAAGAGGTATTAGGTGAGGGGTTGAATCAAGAAAAATCTAGTTCTGCCAAACTTAATAATCTCGTAAGATACGATTCCCCCTCTCTTTCTACCTTAGAAAACACACCATTTGCAGATGCATTAGGCGAAGCATTAGGAATGGGACTGACATCCTCAGTAGATATTACAGAGGGTGATAACGTGCACATAGAGACATCATTTGGTGAGTATGTAATAAGAGGCACAATAATTCTTATTGAAGATATGCATGTAACACTAGATACTGGATGGTCATGGGAAGAGACTGAAGGTATAAGAAACATCTCAAACGGTACAGAAACACACATCATCAAATCAATAGGAGTAATTCATGCCTAAACAGAGAGACATGGAACAATCAAAGAGTTTAGTTAAAGCCTGTCAGAGCAGAATGCAAATAGCATTTGAACTACAAATAAAACTGGCTGAGGTTCAATCATATCTGGAAACAGAGAACCAAAGAAAACTACTACTCAGAATCCCACACTACGATGCATCACTCAATGACCTGCGTAAAATACAAGCACGCATCAGGAAATGGCGCAGCAAATTAGAATTAATTGAAAGACAAGAACAATTAAAAATCGATAAACAACTTATCACTATTCAAGAGGCAAAGAATGAACAAACAACAGAAAGATAATCTATTCAAAGAATACATCAACGAAATAGAAAACGAATTCCTTCAAGCAGTACCTGAAATAAGAAACAGACTCGGTGAAATGACAAAACCTGAAGACAACGGATTCGCTATGTTTGAAATACCAATGGACCACATCATACCTCAGGTCAATCTAACCGTTGCATGTGAAGGGAAATGGGACACAGGCAGAATTAAAATAACACACTACAAGATGGAGGCCAAAGATGAAACTCAAGAGGTGTCCTAAATGCAAATGCACCAAACCTCTCTATCTTTTCGGCATGAGGAAATGCAAGAAGTGGGTGAAGTCTATTCAGAAATACAGACTCTACTGGCATACACAATCTTATTGCTACTCCTGCAGACACTCTTATCCTCCATCTGGGTGTGACGAGAATGAATGAGATAGCAACTATCGTAGAATCTAATAGGTTTTATGGCCACTACCAAGTCATGTATCCAGACGGCCAACGTGTGGATTGCCACAACTACAAAACTGCAGTCACCATCAGAGACAGAGTGAACTCACAGGCTGCTAAAAAAAAAGAGAACAAGGAGAAAGAGATGGGAGATAAAACAATAACAGACATACAAGGCGTAATCGATATACTAGAAGACATACTCGAAGACATAACAGACCTTCATGAGAGACGACCAATCATTCAAGTAATCCAATTCTGCCAAAGACAACAAGACCAGGGCAGACCTCTATCAGACATCATATGGTGGCTACAAAGAGAACTACCAAAAGGAATTGACAAAGCACTAGGTGACTTATAACCTCAGTTGCAAGAGACCTGGATAGCGCAAAATCGGTCTAATCACCTAATGAATCATGGGATAGAAATATTCTATGATTTTTTTTTGTGCCCTACGAGTGCTGTGCGTGCAAGTAGATACCAATTTTGATATAATATAAGTGTTCAACCAAGGAGGAACATAATGATTCAACATACAATTCACGCATTTATAGAATCAACAGGTCGACCGATAACCCTAATCATATCAGCAGACCATGAATTATCAGAAGAAGAAATATATCTACTACACCCAGATATCGACATCTGTGAAATCACAACACAAGGAGCAGAATAATGAAATATATTAATCTCGAAGACTACGATAATAATTACGAACACACAGGCATTCTAGATTCAGATGTCTCTTTCGATGAAACGATTGAGGAAGCCCAAGAGAGAGGATGGCCACTTTTCGAGGTCCGTGTACAAGATTATTGGAATGGAGATGGCACTCATCTATACACATTCGCAAATGTACAAGACTTGTTAGTCGCTATCGAAGGGTTTAATGAATCAGACGGTGCTTTCGAAAACCATTGGTTTATTGAAGAAGACGACACCATCATCATCACAGAATTTGCGGAGGCAGAATAATGGACCAATTATACATAGATGTAATGCGATTAACATCGACACCAGTATCACCCCGAGAGATTGAACTACTCATAGAAGGAGGAATCATTAACGAAGACCTAGAAGTCTTAGACATGGAACGTCTAGTCGCATGGCAAGAAGACATGCACAATCTCACCGACTGCACTCACATCGACTCGGTAGACATCTCATCATAAACACGGGCAAGCAAAGAATAGAAGTACATATATCCATGAATGCAGTACGTGCAAGTATGATATAAACTTGTTATAATATAAACATAAGGAAACACCTTATAATCAACCCCAACCCCAAGGCAAATCATGATTCAAAATCTATCAACTCAATCACTCTTCACCATTCTTCTAGATTCTCTTTATCACATTCAATCAGGTATCTCTTTCATAGATGGATTATCTACACCCTACCAATACATTAGCCTAACCGAACTGATTGATTATCTTGAAACACATAATTCTCAATCAGGAATCCTTCAACTCTGCTACCAACTCTATCCTTATGTAGATGCAGGATTCTTAGAAGGTAGTATCACCGATATGATAAATCAAATCACTCATCTTAAATCACAAATCACGGGGTAGATTTATCCACTTCCCACATTCACCTAATCCACAACACCAACCAAAGGAAATCCATGAAAATCTTAATCACTCTCTTTATCAATGCACAAGAAGTCGAATGTACAACAATCCACAACCCAGACTCTTCAGTCACAGTTACATGCACACCCGTACAGAAAGCCTATCCAATGTCTCAGAAATTACAACATGATTTCTATCAACATCACATGCAATCTATAATCAAAGACGAACCAATCACAGAATAATCACAATCATAATCTAAGGGTTACTACATTATCCGATGGACTATCTATCATGGATGCACGCAAAATGTATTCCAGACCTAACCTCGTTAAAATAAAGATATAATCTAACACCAACCAAGGAAACAACCATGAACATGTTAATCAAACTTCTACAAGAACGCCATACAACAGATAGAATGGGCAACCCTATCTTCCAAGGCAACGGAATCATAGACTGTGATATATTGCCAATCGAAATACCTGATGAAGTATGGAATCTAGATTACCCCCTTTACATTATAGAGACTGCAGTAACACCCCGTTACTTTATCGATGAGAAGAGTGGCCTCATCGTCGATGAAGATGGGAATTACGGCGATACCGGTTTCAATACAGTGATACACAAATATATCGATAATTCATGCAATGAAACCGGATACGCTGACTCCAGATTTACAAGAGATTTTATCTATGAATTCACCTTTATAGGCATGGATGTATCTTATGTACAGCAAGAGTTGGCCTCATTAATCAAGGAATACGGCAGTCTCAAACATGTGTTAACCTATTTCTGCCTCATATGTAAATAGCAGTATCGAAGGGGGGGCGCCCCCTTATATCCTGATTGCACAGCAGCAATGAATAGATAAATAGCCCCACCACTCATCATAAAAAAAGAGAGATAATGTGTATCACCTTTGTAAATAGGGTGAGTGGTGGTGTATAATGTATCTATCAGAGACACCGGGGTATGTGTGTCATAGGGTAAGGGG
>Ga0181409_1000678_pt1 | contig 13298 bp, 11 predicted proteins | sample 32SPOviralmetaG_FD_130138 | JGI IMG/M metagenome (GOLD analysis project Ga0181409, IMG submission 130138) | Marine viral communities from the oligotrophic San Pedro Time Series (SPOT) site, San Pedro Channel, CA, USA - 32 SPOT_SRF_2012-05-30 | ecosystem: Environmental > Aquatic > Marine > Strait... | reverse complement strand
GAAGCAATTGTTGAAATGCTAAAGCGGGCTAAAGAGTTGTTTAGTAAGTCAAAGCTTAACACAGAGTTTTTAAACGACGTAGATAAGCTATTGGTAGACATGACACCAGCTGAGTTTGCTACACAATTAGGAGCAATTATTAATAGTGGGCGTGGCAAGAATCTACCGTTTGATCAGATACTCAGTGCAACTCAGAGTATTAACAAGAATATTAAAAATCTTGTTTACTCAGAGTCTATTGATGTTAAGCCAAAGACTGAAGCTGACCGTGTAATAGAGGATTACAAGCCAGAGTCAACGGTGACTGGACAAAACGCTAAGTTGCGAGAGCAGCGCAGACAGGCGTTTAACCGCTTGGCAGCTACAACATTGCCAAATGTACGTGGAGAGAATGTACAGCGCTTTGTTGAAACACTGACTAACTACATTGACGAGTTAGCCGAAGAGGTTGATCCAGACGCACAGGAGTTTATTAGCTTTGACGAGTACAAAGCTCGTATCCGCGAGTTTACAAGCGAGATTATAGACGAAGATTTAACACGGGAAGATATATTATCTAGCGCAGATTACACCGAGCTTTACGACAATCTTCGTCTGTACTCGATGAGTCTTGTTAATGACAAGTCGTTGCTTCGTAATAACGATCTGTATCGTAGAGTAATTCGTGGTACAAAAGACTTAGAACAGGCATCAGCCCAGTACCGTTCAGCCAAGAACAGCATCGTTAAGGAATACTACGAAAACAAAGCACAGTCTATTGTTGGTAACGCAATGAAGCGGGCAGCTGTTGAGTCAAGGCTTCGTAACTTTAAGACAGACGCTCAAAGACTTGCGTATTTGCGTACACTGCTAGACGGTCAGGAGCGCAAGAACATGCCTCGTATTGCAGGGCTTGAGAACGAGATGACAGCAAACTCTCAAAATGCTGCAGTACCTATTTTAGATGTGTTATATAAACATGGGTTAGACGAGCTGTTTATGCCCGATAATAGCTTTGGTGTTTTTCGTGCTGATCGTAAAGATCCAAAATGGCACATGTTTGGAAAGAACCGCAAAGACAGGTCAAAAGCTTTCCACGACGAGTTACACAAGGCGTTGCTAGCACGTAAACTCCCAGAAGCTTGGGAAAAAGTACCCGCGTTAAAAGAGATGTTTGACGTTTTGATGGCAACAGAAGTTCGGTTGTTAGACGAGTTAAATGCTGCAGGGTTAGACATTAAAATGTTGTCTGACTTTGGTGGTGTGTCCCAAAAATGGGATGGTAACATCATCCATACAATGGGATACCAGCAATTTAAAACTCGTATGCTAGAGGTTATGGATATAGAGGCTACGTCTGACACACACGCAGGCGTCTTGTTTATTGACGGCAAAGAAGAGATATTTACAGTTGATGCATTTTTAAAGCAGTGGTATGACACATTAGACCCGAATAGAAAAGTTGATTCGGATGTTCAAGTATTTGATCTAGAAGAATCTTTTGGTGGTCGCATGGTTCGTATTAAGCCAGAACATGCAACAGATGTAATGCTTGAGTTTAGTGGCTATGACAACATTGGCTATCTAATGCTTCAGCAAATACAGCGTCGTTCGGCTTTAGCTACGATGGCAGCTTTTGCTGGTACAAAGCCCAATGAGATGCTTACTGGTTTGCTTGAAGGACTAAGTACAGGACGTGGCGCAAACGCGTTTAACGCTAAGTCATATAAGGCAACAGTGGATTCTCTTACTGGAATACTAGACAACCCAGTAGATTCTACATTAGCTACGTTTGAGAACAAGTTTAAGCAGTTAAGTAATATACTATTTCTGTCTGGTTCTGGTATATCGTCGTTAACAGACATACCAATGGTTGCGTCAACCCTAGAGGTTATGGGTGTACGTTTTGGTGAGACAAATAAGTTATTCTTAGAAGCTTACGGCGATGCAATGAAACGTCGTTTTGGCGATGACCCAGACGGTATGCGAGAGTTTTTGTTGGGTCAGGGTGCAGGTTTTGACGCAATTAATAATCAAGTTATTAGAAGGCTTTCGGACACATCAACCAACGTGGGTAAAATGGACAAGCTTCATAACCTATTATTTAAGATAAATGGTCTAAACGCATTGACCACTGCGCACCAAGAATTGTTTGTAGACGTGTTAACGCAGGGTATTGCTCGTGAATTTGGTAAGCCAACAATGAGCAGTCAGTTGCGAGCCAATCTTTTAAACTTTGGTTTTGAGGCAGGGGATATTGATAAACTACGTAAATCAGTAACAAAGTCACCTGACGGTACTTTTCGTTTAGTGCCTACAGGGGTTAGAGATGCAGCGTTGGCTAAGAAATATCGCCAGTATATTACTAAATACATGCGTCAAGCCGTCTTTATGCCAGATGCTGGAACAAATGCTCAAATGACCCTTGGCTTCAGAAAAGGCACATTTGAGGGGACTTTGGCTCGTATTGCTACTCAGTATCAACCGTTTATGGTTGGGATGACCAAGTTACTATACCGTCGTTTTATGAATGGCGACTTTGGAAAAGGTGACTCTGCAATGGCTTACAAGGTGGCTCATTTAGTATCTTATGTTGGAGGAGCATTAGCTTTTGGCTATATTGCAACGGTGCTTAAAGACCTAGCTAGAGGCGAAAAACCTATGTCGTTACTAGAAATGCGCCCGTATCAGTGGTCCCGCGTTATACAACAGTCTGGTATTCTTGGAGTTCTAGAAGTGCCTTTGGATATTAAAGACTATGGTGTTATGGAAGCATTATCTCCCCTACCATCTACAATTTTTGGGTTGGGTGTTGATTTAAGTAGTGGCGACGCTAAAGGCGCATTAGACAATGCACAAGCACTTACAGGGGAAAATATTTACGGACCACCTCAATGGCTCCACGGAATGATTGGTGAGGTTATGACTGAGTATCTTAATGAAATACAACAAGATATGCTTGACGAGGCAGCGCAGTCAGATTAAAACAACAGGATGGTTAATCAATAAAATGGAAGAACATATTGTAGCACAAGGGCAAATTTGGGGTTTAGTTTTACTTGCAGAGTTAACAGCTTTTAACATGGCAGATATTGGCATGTTTGCACAAGCTTTTGCATATGTATGTGGCGGTATTGCATCTATTGCTACCGCTTATTATTATATAGTTAAGAAAAAATGACACCAGAATTAATAGCAATGCTCGGAGGCGGGATTAGTGGTTTTGTAATGAAACTTATTGGTGCACAGATGCAGAGTCAGGCTCGTCAGTTTGAGCGCATGATTACGTCCCAGCAAGCGGCGGATGCTTCAGCAGATGCTGCTGCAAAACGTGATAGTGGTGCTATAGTTCGTAGGTTTCTAGTAGTGTCTACTGTATTTGCTATTGTAGTAGCCCCATTTGTATTTGCTTGGACTGACGTAGGTGTAAGTGTAGCTAGGGAAACAAACGGTTTTCTAGGGTTTTTTAAAACCGTAAAATGGGAAACTGTTCAAGGCTTTGTAATTCTTCCTGAAATTAGACAAACTGCTCTTGCTATTGTAGGTTTTTATTTTGGGTCCTCTCAGATTAAATGAATGAATTCTTGCAAATTATATCATCGTTAACACCTGTATTAATTGGAATTATTACGTTAATTATTGTTTTATCTAGGATGCACTACAATATTGAATCCCTTGCAGAAAAAGTAAAAGTTTTATTTGATTTTCACAACAAAAGAAAGAAATAACATGCCATACGGAAAAGGAACATACGGAAGTAAGGTTGGAAGACCCGCTAAGAAAAAAGTTAAAGCCAACATTAAGAAAAAAAAGTAATGCCAAAGGACGCATGTTATCGTAAAGTAAAAGCAAGGTATAAGGTTTTCCCTTCTGCCTATGCTTCTGGGGCTATTGCAAAGTGTCGAAAAGTAGGAGCAAGTAGTTGGGGTAACAAAGCAAAGAAGAAAAAGTGAATGGCAGTAAGAAAGACAGCAAAGGGTGCGGCGCTTCGGAGATGGTTCAAAGAGGACTGGAAAGATGTTCGCTCAGGGAAAGCTTGCGGACGACAAAAGGGCGAAAAGCGCGGAACGCCATATTGCAGACCATCGAAGCGTGTGAGTTCAAAGACACCTGCCACATCGGGGGAGATAACCGAAAGCGAAAAACGTACAAGGATTGCCCAGAAGAAGAGAATTGGACAACCCGCAGGTAAACCCCGTAAAGTAAAGGCTATTCGAAAAAAGAAATGAGAAAAGAACATAAAAGTCCATCAGGAGGTTTAACCGCAGCAGGTCGCAGATACTTTAAGCGTAAAGAAGGTGCTAACCTTAAAGCACCTGTAACACAATCTAATCCCAAAGGAAAAGCTAAAGGGCGTAAGCGCTCGTTTTGCGCCCGTATGGGCGGGGTCAAAGGACCTATGAAGGATAAAAAAGGACGCCCCACACGAAAAGCACTTGCATTGCGCAAGTGGAGATGTTAACTATTTAACGAATTTATTATGCCAGATCCATATGTACTCCCATTGTCAGGTTTAAAGATTGACGAAACTCTATCAAGGACTGCGTTTTCAGATATTACAGTAACAGACTTACTGACGTATTTGAACACGTTATCTACACTTCCTGATGAAACTGTGGTATTTAGAACATCGGGTCGGCAAATATTGGGAGATTCTCCTGTTAGACAGTTTATATGTAAAACAGGCACTCATACCGATAATGGAGGAACCATTAGAACTATTTCTGGAACTAATTACATCCAGATGGTTTATTGGGATGGTAATATTAAAGATTTTGATAACAAAACTGCTGCAGAAACTGCATTTGCAGACAATGTATACCTTGCGACTACAGAAACTTTAAATAACCTTGTAGCGCCGACAATAAATGGAGGTGTACCTGCATTGCGTGAAACAACACCATCTACAGATCAGGTGGCAGTTATTGATGCAAATGGAGATGCTATTGGTAGTGGGCTTACAAAAACACAACTATTTGATTTTCAAGGTAAAGCTGACACTAGTTTATCAAATGTAAATAATAATGCAGTTACGTTTGATTTGTTGTCAGCTGAGCTTCAATCATCGTTAGGTGGGGGTTTAGACCCAGAAGATTTTTTAGGTTCAATTACAACGACTACTTTTGTTTTTCCAGATCCAACTACTAATAATGGAAAGTGGTATTTTATTGATGGGATTGCTGGCGGACTTACAGGGACAAACCACCCATCAGGACTTGCGGAAGACGGCGGCTTTGTTTTTAGTAATGGCACGGTATGGACATTAAGAGGCGCTGCTCCAACAACTATTGTTAATAATTCAATAACACTTCCTAAGCTAGAAGCTGACGTTCGTCGTCGAGTAGATGATTTTAAAGGTCGAGCTTTTGTTTGGGGGGTTGCTGACCAAGTTGACAGATCACCACTTTATCTTAAGCCAACTGGCAAATTAGTTTTTGACCCAGAAGACAACACTATAACTTCAGGGGCTTTTGCAGATGGGGCTGTTACAGCGGGTAAGATAGGCACAAACGCTGTTACTGTAGGTAACATAGCAGATAATGCTGTTACTGCAGGTAAGGTAGCGAACTCTACTGTGTCCTACGCAAATTTAACTACTGATGTTCAACGTCGAGTACAAGATTTGTCTGGTAGGTCGGCTGTTTGGGCTGTTACGGATGATACTGGTCGCTCGCCGTTGTTTTTAGGCTCTGATGGGTTGTTAACTTGTACACTAAACAACAACGCTGTAAAAAGAAATAGTATCGAAGCTGATGCTATTGATGGAAGCAAGATTGAAGATTTAGCAGTAAACACCGAACATTTGGCAGCAGAAGCTGTTACGGGTGCAAAGATTGAAAACGGCACTATTACTCAAGATAAATTAGGTTTTACAATTACTGCTGCGGCTTTAAGTGATCCAATTGATTCAGTAACAATTACAAAAAGTAAAGAAACAAGTTTACATGGAAGTGATCAAAACGGGCACGCAGTTCAAAATCTAGCGCAACAAATTGATTGGAAATCTTTTCCAGCATATACTGCACCTGGTTTTACAATTAAAAGTTTAACATCCAATACAACTCCGCGTGATTTATTGGTGCGTAAAAAGAACGCCCAGCCTGTTGGTCATTTTTATATGGGCGATTGGAACTCTGGTTCAGCTGTAAACAACACAACTAACCGTTGGGCAAATAATGTTGGTGCATTACCGCACCCAACAGATGGTTCATCTTCAGCAGCAGTAGGGCTTTCGACAACGTGGCGGGCTGGTTTCTGGTGGCGTATTAAAAATACAGCGACAATTGAAGGAGTTACGTATAATGCAGACGATATATTAGTATATCGGGTAATGCTTAATAACACAGGAACAGTAATTGCAAATCCATCTACTCAGTTAGGTTGGAGCGTATTTCCAAAAACTACACTTGTAAGAAAGGGCGATAAGTGGGATCCAAATGAAACTCCCATTAATCCACTAAATAATTTTACTTTTGAATATGAGGGCGAGTGTGTAGAAGTTAACGCAACTCATGCTGGCGACACCGTATATAATTATCAAAAAGGTGATTTAGTGGTTTATAAGCCAAACTCGCAATCTAATACAGATCAGTTTATTGTAAGAAAAACATATGACGTTACAACAATTTCAGCTAATCAAACTGTAACTTTTTCAGGCGCACCTTGTGATTATGAGTATAGACATGAAATTGTAGCAGGTCGTGCTTACAGTTTTATCTTTGAATTTGAATATCATACCACAAGTAAAAAAACGTTGTTTAAAGGGGCTGACGCAAACATTAAATTATTTGATGAAGCTACGGGAGTTACCGATAATCTTACAGAGTTAAACGCATTAAGTATTGTTCAAACTCCGCGTCTTTCTGAAAATGGTCGTTATATTAATTTTTACAGCGAGGCTGAACAAGGATCTACAAGCAATCTTGCTTTACATGTATTTGACACCGTAACTCGCATTGTTCGCATAGATCAAAATAGAAATGTTATTTTAATTGGTGATAGTATTGCTAATCATTTTTTTACTGGAGTAAAAACAGGTGTTCAAGAATTAGATGTTGAAAATGGTTTAACGCAACGAGACGTTATAAATCATGGAAAAGGTTCTGCAAACGACACTCATTCATTAGAAGCTTTTAAATATTACCTTGAGAAAGATACAGATGTAGCTTCTAGAATTCTAATAGGTATTGCAGATTTTGGTCTAGCCTTTGATCGTTCTTTAGAGTTATTTACACATCTTGTATCGTTAATGCCTGCATATTCTCGTAGATATTTATTTTGTGATATGTACCAATATCAGCGGTTGTTAACGTGGACTGGAACTGGATTTACTGCAGATAACACTCAAAACTTAACTGCTGAAAGACGCTACTATGACGCTTTTGGAAATGCTCTTGAAGGCACTGGTAATTTTATTAGTTACCATGAAATGATTAAGAGCACTCCTGAAGCTATTGCTTACATGGACACAGTGTTTGACCCACAATTTCCAAATACTCATCTTACACAACTTGATGTAGTAAACGAGTTTAATTGTTTGCCGTGGTATAATGTTAAATCTTCTACGGATTTACCAATGACAAGCCCAAATGATTTTAAAAACAAATTTCAAAGTTATTTAGGAACTTCAGACGCAACGCCTAGCGCGGCTACAACGGACAAGTATTACTACCTAACTAACACTATTCAAACTAGAACTGTAAACGGTACAGCACATACTAATCTGCCAATAGGAACCATGATTTGGTATGATGGCATTTCTGGCGCTTGGCAAGTAACTAAAACAACTGATTTACATCCTGGCACTCAAGCTCGCGCTATAATACAAAATGTGTTTAAACGCTTGTTTTCTGAGAAACAATGGTTTTAATATAACAAAATAATACAATGGCTAATAGCATACAGACAAAAATTACTAATTTTAACTTCCCTACAACATACGAACAGTTGAAGACGGACCCTGCAATATATGATGGTACTATCATGTTGCACGATTACTCGCACCCATCTGGGATTACAGAAACAGCTGGTTACGACGCGCAGCGTTTAAATTCATCATTGTCGCAATTTGTAGATATAAGTAATCCTAGTGGATCAGAAATTGCTGGTAATCAGGATTTTTTAATATCATTAAATTTTTGGGCAAATTCAGTTAGTTCTAATATGACATTGCTTGGTGAAGAACCAAATTCAGGGGCTTTTTTAGAACTCCAACCAAGTTCAGGAACATACGGCAGAATAGCATTTCGTATGAATGCCCCTACTGTGCATATTGATTTTGATAACGAGCCTATTCGTGCTAACGAATTTTATAATGTTAAAATTCAACGTATTAGTAATGTAATAACATTTTTTGTAAATGAACAATCGTATACTGCAAGTGGTTCTGATTTTAATAATTCAGTAGATATTAATTTAATCGGCGCGCATAGTAATGACAGTGGAGTAAAAACAGCTTTTTGGGACGGATACATTTGGGACGTTAAATTACAAGTAGGTACTCAAGTAGGCACTTCTTCCTACTCGTTAAACTATTTAGGGACTGGAGATACGCCGTGGGTTAACTTGGGCACGCTTAGCTCTGCTCGAAATGGCGTTCCAAAAGCAGGAACTACCTCTCCTGTTGCTACATCTCTTTCTCGTGTAGTTATTGGTAAGGATAACAGAGCTGACGCTGCAACTATAGTAAATCTTGCATCTACAGAAGCAACAGCGTTAGGTATTACTGATACAGGTGTTGAGATATCACCAACAAATCAACCTGATTTTGGTTTATCTGCAGGTCGTGGCTTTAGGCTTACTAATGCTCTTGCTACTGATACTCTTTTAAAGTTCAATAAACAAGTAAGTGACAAGTTAGTTGCAGTGTCTACTGCAGGTAATACTTATGGTATGAGTTTTTGGTTTAAGCCAGAACTTGATACGTGGGATAGTACAGCTATTGGTTACTTCTTTAGATGGGGCACATCTACTAATACAGGAGCGTATAATAAATGGATATTTTTAAACGGTTCTGGAAGTACTAAAAATATTAGTATAAGACCAGGAGGTAATCATACTTGGTCGACTTATGAAGGTGTAAACAATGGAGTTGTAAATGTAATTCTTACAAACGATAAAGCTTACATAAACGGCTCATTAGTTACTACTAATAATCCTGCAGTAGCTTTACAAGATTTTCAAAGCGGTAACGAGCACTCAACAAGTTTTTCATTGGCTACTAACCAACATACATCGGATAGAAATATTGTATATGCGTATCGTTTGAACTTTGCAGATATTACAACGTCTGGTGTTACAGAAGCGCAATGGGTTGCTAAAGAATACGCAACAGGTGTTCAATACATTAAAGCTATTACAGACACCACTACTTAGCGGTAAGCTTCTCCGTCAATAATACGGTAATTGTTTACTTCAAACTTCTTACCTTTGTGAGTAATCTCAGCAAAGCCTAAGTTCCATTGGTTTACAGGCATGTAGTCAGGTTCTAAGTCACATAGGCAACCAACTGACCAACAAGCTATAGTGTCACCGTCCATAGATTTGACAGAGTGTTGACTACTTTTGTGTTTGTGACCTGCAATTGTACACACACCAGTCTTTACTTGTAGCGTACGGGCAAAGTTAACTGGGTCAAAAGTGTTAAAGAACTCGTGTCCGTGTAGTATCCACAGTCCACCTGCTTTGGTTAACTGTCGACCTCCGATCTCTTGGATGTCTAGGTCGTCAAATCTTAACAACTTTTCCATCTTAAAGTCAGGTACACCGCACAGCTCAGGAGCTTTACGCCACAAGAACTTTTCCCATCGTTCTTCGTGGTTACCAATCTTAAAGTATATGTTAGCAGTAGGAAACCTTTCACGTAAGTGCATTAGGAACTGGCGACTTGCTTGTAGCTCACCTGCTAAATCACGGTGATTGGGGTCCGTGTCCCACCGACTTGTGGCATAGAAGTCTACAGTGTCTCCGTTAAGTATAACATTATCAGCATCGTGTCCGTGGTCCATTGCGCACTCTAGTGCTTCGACGTCGTGGTATGGTAGGTGTATGTCAGACAGCAGCAGTGTCTTACCGTCTGGTATTCGTACAATGCGTTTTTTAGGAGTTAAAGATTTTGGTATCTTGTACTCACCTGCTTTACCGTTTTTACGAAAATGTTTATTTTTTGAACCTGCATCTTTTCGACATTGTTTTCCTTTGTTACCACGAGCGTATCGAACTGCTCCGCGAGCAGCTTCTGTGCTTGAATATAAGTTTGGGTTTTCTTTTTCTATTAACAGAGCAAGGGTTCGATTACCGTGCTCTGGGAACTTATCTATATACTCGCGAACAATATCTATCTTTTTAGGTTTCATAATGTTAGTAGTTTTTCCTCAAGACGTGCGTTTTTTGCTTTTAACCCTGCAATGTCTTTATTGAGTTGTTTGTTTTGTTCTGTGAGGGCGTCACAGGCTAAAGTAATTGAGTGTAATCCGCGTTCTAGTATTTTTCGTTCATTTTGGTGAAACATGGATCGGTTAGTTGCTGGTGTTTTTGTCATTTAATTATTTCGATTAAGTCATCTAGCACCATGTTAGATAGCTCTTTCTTTTCTTTTAGTCGTTTAAGAATAGCTTCGTCTACAGTCTGTGGGACAACGAGGTCAATATATGTACATTTGTTGTTCTGACCAATGCGGTGAATGCGGTCTTGACTTTGGAGTCTGGTTTCAAGGCTGTAGTTGTTTGAATAATAGACCATGGTGGATGCACGGTGTAATGTCAAACCTTTGGCAGCAGCAGATGTAGCTAGAAAAAAATCAGCCTGACCATTTTGGAACTGTCTTACACCTTCATTGCGTATGTTAGTGCTTATGTTTCCTGTGTATTCTACAATCTTTTTGCTAGGAAACTTTTTTTCTAGAGCTTCGCGTATTTGTTTGACGTTAAATTTGTAGGCACAGAACACAACCAAAGGCTTTGTTGTCTCTGCAATTTGCATGAGAGCAGCTATTCTGTTGTTTTCAATGGCATGTTCTGTGCCGTCATCAGCAGTTACAAACCCTGTTAGAATTTGTTGTAGCTTGACGATGCGCGTTAGCGCAATAGTAGATGTGACTAATTCACCACTTTCTAAAAGTGCTAGGCAGTCGTCTTTCATTGATTTGTAAACTTTGCGCTGCTCTGGAGTCATTTGGATGGCTACCTGTGTAAATGTCTTATCAGGTAAATCTAAGCAGTCTTTCTTTTCGATACGCAGAGTAAATGGTTCAAGTAACTTGGTCAGTTGCTCAAGATTCTGGTATCCAATAATCTTACGGAACGAACGGCTGCCCATTGTCATTGTAGTCTCAATGGCAAATGCGTGCTTAAACGCTGTGTATGTGGTATGAGGTATAGCGCTCTTACTTAGAAACTTGCACTGTGTAAACAAGTCTAGCGGGCTTTGTGTAATTGGTGTGCCGTTAAGTATCCATTTACGGTCAACTTGCTCAGCGAGTTTAAGCACACGTTTTGTTTGTATTGCTTTTGGATTCTTAATGCACGTAGATTCGTCAATAATCATATGTCGTAAACCGACACAGCTTGCTAGAAACTTGGTTGCTGTGCTAAAACCAGCAGAAGTGCGTAAAGCTTCAACATTAATAAGAAAGAATCGACAAGTATCTTCTGTCTTTATAAAGCGTTTAAACTCTTGTTCTGCTTTTTTTGTTTTAATTGGTCCCTTCCAACAGTATGTTGTAATTGGACTGAGCTTGTTATTTGTTACGTGTTTGGGTATTTCGTTAATATCCCAGTTGTGGTGTAAACCGTTGGGTGCAATTACGAGAGCTTCAAACAAGTCAGTTGAGTTCCGCATAATATCGAGTACAATTTTAGTTTTGCCTGTACCCATTTCGCAGAATAACGCACCGTAGTCTTTGTTGGCGAATCGCTCAACTGCTTCACGTTGGTGTTTTAGTGGTTTTGTTTTGTATATGTAGTTCATGGTAACGGATAGAATTGTGTAGTTACTGGGTAATGAAGATACAGGTTTTTCTTAGAACGTGTGCAGGCTACGTAAAATACACGATGTTCGTTGTCTGGATCTTTTCGATAGTGTTGGTAAGTAGTTTGTGTCATGTCAGGCATAACAACTACATTGTCAGCCTCTCTACCTTTTGATGCGTGGATAGTATTAACTTCAATGTTAGCAGCTTTGTCAAACGTACCGTTTTTCTCTGCATGTAATAGTATTGATTTAGTTGCGTCTGGTAACCGAAATACTTGATCCCATTTTGTTGTGGTACGTAATCCAAAGTTAGCTATGAGTTCGTTTTTATCAAACAAGTGGTTGTCTGGCATTGTGTCAATAAGTGTTTTAGCTCCGCGTCCTACAGCTGCTCCTGTTGGCAGGTAGTCTCGGTATAGTTCTTTAATGAACGATGCTTTGAACTTGTAACCGAGTCGCAGTTGTTCCCACAGTTTAATAAAAAAGATTTGACGTTCTTTGAAGAGCGATGTGTCCCCGCCTGATATAAATAACAGCTTCTTTTTTTGTAAGTAGTTCTCAAAGATGGTCATAAGAACCTTGTTTCGACAGAGCAGGAACCATGTTCCTTGGGTAAAGTCAAGGTCATCGAGTGAACGAATGTTGTGTACACAGCCGTTGTCGTTGTCTTTGGCAGGTACAACACTGTAGTCTTGTTTTTCGGTAATTTGTTTAGCTACTGTTTCTGCGTAAGCAAGTACCTTTTTTGGCAGTCGGTAGGTTGTGTCTAACACTATTCGATTGCCTTCTTTGTTAATTAGTGACTTTGGGTCACCACCAGAGAATTTAAAGATGCTTTGTTTATCGTCGCCAGCAATGAACACTTGTTTAACTTCTTTGGATATGTGGTTAATAATGTCCCACTGCAGCGGTGATAAATCTTGAGCTTCGTCAACGAAAAGGTAGTCAACGTGTAACTTTACCCTATGTATTAAGAATGATTCTAATTGGTCAGTGAAGTCGTATTTGTTTTTTTCTGCTCTAAACTCACGGTAGAATTTAGAGAAATCTTCTAATTCATCAGGTTTAAATTTTGTATTGACTTGGTCGGCAAGAACTGCAGCTGCTGGTTGCTGAGTGTTGCGCATAAGCGATTCGTACTGCAGCAGTCTGTCGCCCTTACCAATTGTTCCTGGAGAGTTGTTGTACGTTGAAGAATAACCTGTAATTGACAATCCTAACAACTGACCAAGTAGCTTGTAGTCTTGGTTGTTTAGCATTTGTTTATGCGGCACACGTCGATAGCAAAGTGCGTGTAGCGTGCTGAACGCAGAGAAGTCTTTTTCTACGTAATCAGGATTTTTTACAAG
>Ga0181409_1000672_pt1 | contig 13352 bp, 5 predicted proteins | sample 32SPOviralmetaG_FD_130138 | JGI IMG/M metagenome (GOLD analysis project Ga0181409, IMG submission 130138) | Marine viral communities from the oligotrophic San Pedro Time Series (SPOT) site, San Pedro Channel, CA, USA - 32 SPOT_SRF_2012-05-30 | ecosystem: Environmental > Aquatic > Marine > Strait... | reverse complement strand
TTCTTTATTGAGAATAATACTCATTATGGCCTTCCCTACTACTGGCTCCAACACTGAGCTACAAGCTGTTAATCAGATCCTGGCGTCAGTTGGTCAGGCTCCTGTTACAACATTAACAAGCGATGAAACTTTTGTATTAAATGAAGTTTCTAAATTTACTGGTTCTATTTCCGGTACTACTCTAACTACTACAACAGCTGATATTCCAGTCGGTACCTATATTGGTGGTCCGAATGTTTCTGTTGGTACATCTATTGCCGTTGCTGGTGTAGAGGTATCTCCAGCTACAGACCCTGTTACATATAACTATACTATCAATATCTCACAGACTGTTAGCAGTCAAATTTTGACACAATCAATTGTTAAAAGTAGAGTTGAATCACAAACCAACCCGGACGTTGCGATTGCACTCAACACCCTAAGAGAAGTGTCCCGCGAAATACAATCAGAAGGATGGTCTTTTAATAAAGAGTACGATTATCCTATTACACCAGATTCAAATAACGAAGTAGTTATTCCTAATAATATACTTCATATGGATTTGAATAGTACATATACACAAAACATGGATAGAGATAGTGTCAATCGTGAAGGCAAACTTTACGATAAGACTTCTCATTCATTTACCTGGACAGACGAAAAACTATACGTTGATATTATTTGGTACTTTGATTGGACTAGTATTCCTACTACTATTCAATCATTTATTGTAGCTAAAGCTGCAACCATTGTATCTAGTAGAATCATTGGTGACTCTAATCAGTTCCAGATGCTACAACAAAAAGAAGCTCTTGCTCGTTCTACAGCTTTAGAATATGAGTGTAACCAGGGAGACTATACATTCTTTGGTACTCCTAAAGGTAAGAACTTCTATCAAAGCTACCAACCGTTCCATACTTTGATTCGCTAATGCCAGCAGTAACACAACTAATACCAAATTTTCTTGGTGGTGTCTCCCGTCAAAATGATGACAAAAAATTATTAGGACAAGTAACTGAATGCATTAACGGTTACCCTGATCCTACCTTTGGTCTATTAAAAAGACCAGGTATGCAACACACAAACGTATTGAAGAAAGCCAATGGTACTGCATTTACTAAGTCTGAATTAGATGGTGCTATTTGGTTCTTTATTGAACGTGATGCAGCTGATTCATATATTGGTGCTATTAAAGGTTCTGACATTTTTGTATGGACTACAACTGATGGTACCTTTTGTACTGTAACTAATAATTCAGCTTCGTACCTAACTGGTTCAACTCAGAAAGATTATCACTTCCGTAGTGTACAAGATGTTACAGTTATTACAAACAAGACAGTTTCAACTGCTATGCAAGCAGCTGGTACGTTTGTTCCAAATTCTGTAGCCACGTTAAATCTAAAAGCAATTGTTGCTACTTATGACTATTCAGTAACTATTGAAGATATAAAATTTTCAGTTACTCCACAAGGTTCTACAACATATGATGACATGTTGTTGTATGATTCTGGTAGTATTAACAATTCACATCATCTTGTTGATGCAATTAAAACAGGTATTGAAGCACAACAATCTGCAAGTAATGCAGACTTTGCAGGGTCTTGGTACCTAGAAGGTTACACCACTAGTCTTGTTATTAAACGTACTAATGGTAGTAATCAAGTTGTAACTGATTTCAGTACACCATCTGGAACACCAGTAGGATTTAGTATTAATGCTAAAGGTGGTATTACTAACTCATCACTAGAAGCATTTCAAGATTCAGTTACAGATATATCTAAACTTCCTGTTGAATCATTTCATCATCGCAATGTACAAATTCTAAATAGTGCATCTGCTGAGGATGATTACTATGTTAAATTTATAGCTGATGATGGTACAAGAGGTAGGGGTTATTGGCAAGAGACTGTATCACGTACTGCCTCACCAGGTCTTAATGCAGCTACCATGCCACACCAGCTAGCAAATACTGGTCCTACTGCATTTACATTTGGTCCTCTTACTTATACACCTAGACAGACTGGTGATGATGTAACAAGTCCTATCCCATCTTTCATTGGTTTTCCTATCCAATCTACTTTCTTTTATAGCAATAGATTTGGTATGTTGTCTGAAGATAACGTATTCTTTGGTACAGCAAATGATTCATTTAATTTCTTTGTTAAGTCAGCTACAACACAGGTTCCGTCAGACCCTATTGATTTAAACGTTGCTAGTGTCCGTCCTGTTAAACTGTCTGAAGTGTTACCTTCTCCACAAGGTTTACTACTATTTAGTGCACGACAACAGTTTCAAGTATATGCTTCAAATTCTAATATTTTAACACCTACTACATCAGTTATTAAAGATCTTTCAAATTATGAAATGAACTCTGATATAGCACCTGTTGATGTAGGTACTACAGCAGCCTTTATTACTAAGGTACCTGGGTATAGTAAATTGTTTACTATGCAATTACGTGATGTGGATCAAGGTCCACTTGTAGTAGATATTAGTAAGATTGTACTTGAGTGGATTCCAGAAGGTATTAATAGCTTAACAGTTAGTCCACAAAACTCTGTTATTATGCTAGTAGATAATTCTACATCTTACCTATATCTTTTTAGATATTTTAATGATGGAGAAAAGGATCTATTTCAAGCATGGACAAAGTGGCAGTTACCTGGTACCATTCAAACAGCAGACATTATTAATGACTCTGTTTTTGTTATATCACAACAAGAAGATGAGTACACACTGGGTAAGATCATTTTAGATGAGATACCTTCAGGAGACTCTGTAGCAGGCGCTACTACCATTACTGGTAATACATGCCTAGACATGGCTACAAGGCCCGTCAAGCCTACCTCAAGTGTCAATGCGGTGGTGTATGACTCAACGAATGAAGTAACTAAAATCTATGTACCTTATACACCATTTCAAAACACTAAAGGTGTTATGCTTCTTACTGTTCCAACAGCAGATGTAGGTACAACTGCAGTAGTAGATGCTGATTCTGGTTTTTATCTAGAGGCAACAGAACGTACAGAGATTGGTACAGGTTATCATTACTTTGAAGTTAAAGGTGACTACTCTAGTTATGCTGATGGTATTGTTGTAGGTTATAACTATGACTTTGAAACAACATTACCTAAGTTATACTATAAAAAGGATGCTAATACCTCTGATTATACAGCTACATTAACTATCTCTAGAGTAACATTCTCTGTAGGTAGGACAGGTCCATTGCTATTTAAAGTAAAAGCAGATGGATCTGATGAGTGGAAGAACGTAGAATATGTAACAGATGCTAATATCTATAAAGCAGATAGTAGTCCTATTACATCAGAACATCTTTTCACTATACCAATCCATCAACGTAACACTAATTTTGAATTAAAAGTGACAAGTAATTTTCCGTACCCTGTGTCGTTAGTATCAATGACATGGGAAGGCAACTATTCACCACGTTTCTATAGGAGGGCTTAAATATGTTTAATCCAAAAGGTAGTACTCTTCTAGATGAACAGCTTGCTGTCTCTGGTTTGGAGCTGAATATACTTGGAGTCATCGGAAACACAATAGGTGCAAATAAAGCTAATAAACAAGCTAAACGTAATTACAAAAGAGCACGTAAAGCAGCTAAAAAAGTAGCCAAACTAACTAATAAACAAAATGATAGATTAGATAAGGCAGATAGACAAAATTATTATCGTAATCGTAAGTTTAGTCATGATAGCAATCTAAAAACTTGGCGTACTGGTAGACAAATTCATAATTTTAAAACTACACAAGCACTACGACAATTTGAAAAAAGTAGAGATATTTTTCGTGAACAACAACAATTAAATAAATTAGGGTTTAAACAAGGTATAGCTTCAGAAAAACAATCTCTTGAAGATGAATTTCTAAAACAACAGTTTGATTCTGAAACAGCATTATCTTCATTAAAAGAAGTTTATGCTGAACAATCTTTAAATAAAAAAGAACAATATGTTCAACTTCAAGGTATTCGTAGTCAACGTAATCTTGGAACTGCAGCAATTCAAAATAATGTAGATCAATTAATGACACAAGGTTCTTTAGCTAAAGAGTCTGCAATGGTAGAGGGCTTAATGGCGGAAGGTGAATCTTCTTTAGGACAAGCAGGTAAGTCACGTCAAAAAGCAAAACAATCTTCAAGAGCTAATATTCAACGTAGTATTATTTCATTAAGTTCAGAATTAACTGGTAAACGTCAAGCAGCTGGTATTGAACTAGCACAACTTAATGCAGAATCTAGTCTTGCTGAAACAGGTGTTGGCCTTAATTTACAAAAAATTAATAATACAATAGCTAATGCAGAAGAAGAAGCTGACTATAATAGTAGAGTTTCGTCTGCTAATATGGATAGTTTCTTAGCTCAATCTAAACTAAATTTAGAAGATCTTGCTTTAAAAAAACACTATGCTGATGTAAATGCAAAAGCATCAAAGATGTTAAAACCTAGAAAACTACCATATGCTTCTAAACCTGAGATGCCACCTGAACGTATCCTTGTTAGGCGTATGAGAGCTAGACCATCACATATACCAGCACCAATACAACAAAGTGTATTTGCTGCTGCTATGAGCGGTCTTGCTAGTGATATTTCGCTGTTTTCTGGTCTAAATTTTAGCCAGGGCGGGGGTAATGACACACCTTCGCCTGAATCAAAACCTGTTGATTTAGGTTGGTGGCTGAACGATTAATTTTTACTAACTAATAACTTATGGCACGCATTCAATTTACACCGGCTACAAAATCAAAAGGGTTTGATCCTATTCAAATTAGTACAGCTAGTATAACTAGGATGCGTGAAGAAGCAGACCGAGTTGTACAAGGCATGGAGGAAAATCGTGCTGCTGAACTTAAACAGCGCACTGAAGATTTCCAAGCTATGCAAGCTAATGATGCTTATACAGAAAGTATAACAAAAGAAAATAATGCAATTCAATTGCAAAATGAGCAAAACAACTTAAATGCTGCTCTTAGTAACCTGAGAATTGGTCAAGAGCAAGCTACAATTGATCAGCAAGCTATGCAGAGTTTTTTTGATCTTGTAAAAAATGTTAGTAAAACTGCTGCTGCAAAATCAGTAGAAAGGACAGCAAAGCAATTAGCAGATCAAACAGATAATGCAAATGCTATAGAGCTTAGTACTGTTATTCCATCAGAAAAACTACTAGAATCTGAGCAAGCTGAATTATCTTTAACAAAAGCTAGTATAATAAATGAACAAAATATTATTGAAAACGGTTTTGAAACAGGAGAATCTTATAAAGATACTGTTAGAGCTTTAGCAACAGAAGCTGGCTTAGGCCATATTGGTGATAAAGTTTTTCATAATAGAATATTTGATGAGACACAAAAGATCACTATGGGTAGACGACTGCAAAGTAATGAAGCAATATATGATCTTGGTGACGGTACTAAATTTTCTGGTATGGAAGCTTTAAGTGATCCTGATAAACTAAGCATCGTTCAAGCTGCTACAACTAGAGATGTTGTAAGGTTTATGCGTAAACATTTTGGTATTACTAGCTCTGCTTATTTTAATCCAGCCAATGAAAAAATACAAAAACGTAATGCTACTGCAAGAGTATCTGCTACTAAGAAAGATATAGAATTTTCCCAAGAAATAGGAAAAGAAAAAATTGCTGCTTTAATGGATTCTGGTACAGCTCAAAATATAACTAAGGGCTTTCAAACAGCTAAAAATATATTTGGACCTAAAATTGCCCATGATATGTTGATAGAAGCAGGATTAAGAGGTAATGATACTATGAGAGCTGTTATTGGTAACCTTGATTTAAACGCTAACGGTAAAGCTTATAAAAATGAATGGACTAATAGATATGGTCCTATGATGGTTTCTGCTAGGAAACAGTTTATTGATGATCAAAAGTTCCAAGATGATTTTTTAGCAGCTAAATATCGTGGTTTTGAAAATGAAAATGAAGTGCAAATTTTTTCTTCAATGGATGTAAAACCAGAAGAAACTATGCAGAAATTGGAAGAAGAAGCTGCTAGTTTTAGAACAAGTGTAAGTAAACATTTTAAAGATCGCTATGCTTCTATTATTAGAAAAACAGATGAAGATGCTATTGCACAAATCGATGATCGTTTTAATAAAAAAGGTTTAGATTTAACTTTTATTAATAATCTTCCTTTTAAACATCGTGAAGATGCAATGGAACTTTATGATAAACAAGAAAAGGAAAGGTATGGAGAAGATTATGAAGGAATAAAAGAAAAGTTTGATACTACTGCTAAAGCTATGACAACCGGAAAAATTGATGCACAATTTGGTACTTCTATGACGTATCTTTTTCAAGCAGAAATGGAAAAACGTTTTGATTTTCATTTTAAAGAAACCCGAGATGCAAAAACTGCACTAGGTTTAATGATGGATGAAGTAAACGCCGGTAGAGCAGGCGCAGACAAGACTAGCATTTTTTATAGAATGTCAGCACAAGGTGTTAATGCTTTTAGTTTTCCTAATTTAGAAAAGGGTAATATAGAATTATTGGAAAGAGTTAGAAATATTGACAATAATTTAAAAACTAAAGGGGCAGCTGTTTTAGATGAAGCCTATCTAGTTTCAAGTGAAGAAGAAATGGATGCTACTTATGCATCTTCTGAAATTGGTGTTACTAATTATTCAGCAGGTATTTACTTAGTAAGGGATCGTCTTAATGCTAATCCTGCATATAAAGATAACCCGCTTACATTACCAGAAGTGTTTAATAGACAACGTATGGCAAACAATCTTAAGAGTGGAAGGAATGCCCCTCTAATTATGACAAACGCTACTCAAGACAGTTTAGCAAGTTTACCTACTAATGTATCAAAACTGTTTGAAGATAATAAACCTCCAATGATGAAACGGCGTGGACAAGAGATGATTAAGTCACATATTCTTGGTACACCTTTACCAAGGCGTCAGCTTGCTTACACATCAGGAAATATTGGACCAACTTCTACTGGACCTCATCTAGATGTAAAAAGAGTAGATGGTGGACGTTTTGAACCTAACGCACTAGATAACTATGTTGTTGTAGATGATGCTGAATTTGGTCAAGTATCTTTAGGAAAGATTAGAGAATTAACTAATAACGTTGGTGATAGTTTTGATGAACATGTAGCTAGAGGTTCTCATGGTATAGATTATGGTCTTAATAGTGGAACAGAAATTTATGTAACTAATGGAGCAAAAGTTGTTTCATCTAATCCAACTGAACACGGTGATTATGTAATTATTGAACTTCCAACTGGAGAACAATATTCTTTTCTTCACGGAAAAGGTTAGTATAAATGTTTAACAAAAAAACACAATGAATGATCCTACACAATATGGTAATGTAGGTGAGGCTTTTGTGATGGATGAAGAAGAACGTCAAAGAACACTCTCTAATGAACAAATCGAAGCGATCGATCAGAGAGCTAATGCTGCTCAAGAGCAGTCAGAGACAGTTCAACAAGAATTCATGCAACCTGCTACGGCAGAACAAACCGAACCTACTGAACCAGAAACGCAACCTACGGGTGAAAAGAAAACAGAAGAACAAGGTTTCTTTGATTTATCAGGAGTTGGTCAAGGTCTTACCTACTTTGGACAACCAATTGGAGAAACTAACACACAAGTTAAAGAACGATTAAGTGCACCAGGTCAAGGTCTTATTGATTTTGGTACTCAATTTATTAATGCAGCAGGTAAATTAATTATGAGGGATTTAGATATTCCTCAAATTCCTACTGCTACTAAATATGAAGATCAAGTAGCTGATTTAACTAGATCTATTTCTTCTGTTGTAGCACCAACAATTTTATTGCAAGGTGCAGGTATGTCAGCAGGACAAGCTGCTCAAGCTCGTGTTGGCTCTAAGTTAGGGCAAACAGAATTTATGAAATTTGTTGGAGCTAGGGGAGTTGAAGCAGCATCTAGTGTTATAGTTGGTTCTGTTAGTTCTGAATACGAAGGTGATAACTTTTTTGGTCAAATTAAAAAGTCAATACCTGCTCAATACGACTTTATTCCTGATAATTGGGCAACACTTGATACTGACAGTACTGATGAAAAACGAATAAAAAACATTAATGAAGATCTAGCATTAGGTTTTCTTATTCCTTTTGTTGGTTTTGCTGGTAAGTTAGGTGCTGCTTTAGATGAAACTGGTAAGTTATTTAAGGCATCACCTGAAATTATTGGTGAAACAGATCAAGCTATTAAACGTCTTGCTGAAATTGCACCTCCTCCTAAAAGTGCAGATGTAGAGGAAGTATTAGCAGAATATGTTGCTAAACAAACAAAAGATCTAGATGAACTTGGATATTATAATATGTCCAAAAATGCTGATGCTAACGTTCCTATGAAGGGTGTACATGATTTGTATGACTTCAGAGAGACAGGTATGCGGTCAGTAGATGACTTTGGTATTGTTGGTGCTAGTATTGACGCAGCACGTATTGCTGGTAACAAAGGTACAGTGTATGGTCGTTTAGGTAATTTTATTAGTGAACCTGCTCTTAAGTATGGTCTTGAAACCCCTGGTGGTGTAGAAGAAATTACTATTGGTCTTACTAAACAGCTAAAAGATGCAGACCGTTATAGAATGGATGCAGCTGATTGGGCTATTAGTTTTGATGAAATTACAACACAAGGTGATAATTTAGTTGTAGAATTGTTTGATCCTTCTGCTAGTGTAGATGACATTAAACGACTTCTTGGATCAGAAATTAAAACTAATGAGTTTGGTGTTGAAACATTAACTGAAGAAGGTTATAGCTCAGCACTACGTTCCATTAATAAAATGGTTGGTGAGTACAGTGGTATGGATGTAGCTAGAGCACAAGCTTATACTGCTACATCAATGGCTGGACAGATTTCTGACTTGTCTGAAGGAGCACGTATTAATAGAGGTTCTATTTCTGTTGATACTGCTAGAGAAAAGATTCGTGATAATCTTGCTTTCTTACAACAACTTGTAGGTTCTACTAAATACTATGCAACTCAAAAACGTGGGTTGTTAGCTATGGGTGAACGTATCAAAAACTTTGGTAAATCACCTGAACAGATTGCAAAATCAATTAGTGAATCTTATCCTCAAGCTTTAAAAAATATTCAATCAGAAAGTGATAAATTTACTGAAAGCTGGGAATGGTTACAAACTAATAGACCTGATATTTTAGATTCATTCCTTGAGTTATATTAACTTAGTGATGGTAAAATTAATACTATTGCTAAAATGAATGAAGACATCCTTAATAGTTTTGTTAGGTGGCGTCCTCTTTTAGATGGCAATCCAGATGCACCTAATATCATGGCACAAGCTGTAAGATCTAACTATTATAATTCATTGTTGTCTTCTGGTTCTACTGCAGCCAAGGCGTTGTATGGTAACCTAAGTGGTCTCATTGCAGAACCTGTTTCTTATTTTGGTGGTGCTATACTTCGACAAGATTTAAAATCACTTCAACGTGGTTGGATGGCTTATAATGCTATCTTTGATACACAAAAGAAAGCAATTCCATATGCTGGTAATTTGTTTACAAAAGCATCACAGAATCCTAATTCTGTTAAAGGTCAGACACGTCTTGATCTTGTTATTAAACAAGAAACAAAGTTAGATCAATATCGTTATATTGCACAACAAGAAGCTCTTCGTGGTAACCATGGTTTTAAATTCTTAGTTGATCAATATGAGCAACAAATGGCTATGGCATCTGATCCTGTATTTAGGTTAGTACCTAATTTGTTTACAGGTTTTGATGGTTGGACTGGTGCTACATTAGCTAATGCACAAGCACGTTTCCGTGCAATGGATGAGCTTGATAGGTTAGGAGAAGCTGTTTCACCAGCACGAGTTAAAGAATTAGCTGATGTTGAATATAACAAAATGTTTGATAACAACGGTATTGTTGTAGATCAAGCTGTTAAATATAGCAATGCTGATATTGCTCTTAACTTAGATACAGGTTTAAATAAACAATTAGATGGTCTTCTAAAGTACTTACCAGGTCTTACACCATTCCTAACATTTCCTACAACCATGGCTAACATGGTTAGAGTAGCTGATGATTATTTACCTGCTCCATTACGTTCATTTCAACGTGATGTAAATGATTTAGCATATACCTCTGTACAATCATTTATGAAGAACCCAGAATTAATGGATGACATTCTTTCTAAACGTGGTCATAAAATTTCTCAGATGGATGGAACTGCTAAGTTAAATACTCTCATTGATTTAAAGAATAGAACTCTTGGTAAAAAAGCTATTGGTACTTTTGTTACTACATTAGCTATTGGTACAATATTAAAAGATAAATTATTTGGAGATGGTTTCTTATCTATAACAGGTGATGGTTCTGTTGATCGTCAACTAAATCGTGCACGACAGAAAAACAGTTCTTTTAAAACACGTTCTGTTGTTGCTTCTGATGGTACTAGAGTTGAATATGATGAATTACTTGGTCCTGGTTTAAGTAATTGGGTTGCTATGGTAGCTAACATTGCTGATAACTTTGACATGTTAGGTGAATCTGCTACGGAGCATTTCTTTGAAAAAGCTTCTTTTATTCTTGCTGCATCATTAACAGATCAAGCTGGTATTTCTGCTTTGCGTCCTCTTGTAGAGCTTTTTAGTGGTAATAAACAGCAAATGACTCGTTTTGCAGCTGGTCAAATTAACTCACTTGGGCCACTTGGAGGAGCACGTAATGAACTTGGACGTATTCTTGATGGTGGTTTGAAAGAACTTAATAATGATATTATTGAACATATTGCTAATCGCAACCAAGTAGCAGGTGTTATAGATAATAGTAATAGATTACCTACAGTAATTAGTCCTGTTAGTGGAGAAGCACCAAACAAATATAATATGTATCAACGTATTTATAATGTTTATTCACCACTTAAAATACATCCTTCAATGACTAAAGAAGAAAAATTCTTATATGAAATTGAATATGATGTATCTTCTGCATTTAGAACACGTAACGGTGTTGATTTAGAAGCAGACGAACGGGCTGAACTTAGTGCTATTATGGGAAAAGATGGTGCATTTAGAAGAGATATTGCACGTATTATGAAAATAGCTGAATCTCGTGACACTGTTAAAGAGTTAAGAGAAGCTAGACGTTTGCCTAATCTCTTAAGTTCTGAAAGGGTTCCAATTTCTAAGTATGATCAAATTCATATAATGCTTTCTGAAGCTCAAAAACAAGCAGAAGAAGCTGCATTTTTTAAATTAGATATTACAAGACGTGGAGAGATTGAACAACGTATTAATATAAAAAGATTAAACGATGAAAATGCTGAACTAGGAATTATCCCAACTACTCGTTACTAATGGCAATTACACAAACTACATATACAGGGAATGGTTCAACAACGAACTATTCATTTACATTTGAATATTTGAAACAAGCTGATGTTAAGGTAACACTTGACACAGTTGCTACAACTGCATTTACATTTGCTAACGCTACAACGCTGGCATTCTCTTCAGCACCTGCTAATGGTGTCGCTATTCGTATCTTTCGTGATACTGCTATCGATACTCTTAGTTCTACATTTTTTCCCGGCTCCGCCATTAAAGCTGAGGATTTAAATCAAAACTTTACTCAAAACTTATACGTTACACAAGAGTCTGATGCTGAAGCTACATCGGCTACTACTATAGCTAATGGTGCAGTAACCACAGCTAATGGTGCAGTAACCACAGCAAACGGAGCAGTTACTACAGCTAACTCAGCTAATACTAAATCTGATGCTGCGGTTGCAACTTCAAACACAGCTTCTACTAACGCTAGTGCTGCTGTTGCCACTGCTAATACAGCATCTACTAATGCTACAAATGCTGTTAACACGGCAAACACAGCGGGGACTAACGCTGCATCAGCAGTTAATACTGCAAACGCTGCGACTACTACAGCTAATGGAGCAGTTACTACTGCAAACTCTGCTGCTACAGATGCAGCATCTGCTATTACGACTGCTAATAGTGCAACAACTACAGCTAATACAGCACTAGCTAACGCTGCTACTGCTACAACAACTGCTAATGGTGCTGTCACTACAGCTAATGCAGCTACTACAACAGCAGGTAATGCTGTAACTACTGCGAATGGTGCAGTTACTACAGCTAATACAGCCGATACAAATGCTACTGCTGCAGTAAACACGGCTAATGCAGCTAGTGCTGCTGTGTCTAATGCTGTGCTGTTTACATTGGTTGCTAACGTAGCTTCTATTCCTGGTAGTCCATCTAATAATGACTACATTGAGATTGGAAACAGTACAGGTATCGAATCATTTAGTCCACTTAGTAGTCTTCCTAGTGGATTTGTAGGTGCTACTGGTTTAACAGTACGACTCAGGTATGCAACTTCAAGTTCTACTTGGGTGTTCATGAGCTACTTTGCGAATGATTCTGAGACACGCTACCTAACAAAGAATATCCCAGTAGTTACTGGTGATAGCACAAATGGGTCAGGTCAGATTACTCTTAACTGTGAGAATAATTCCCATGGCATTAAGATTAAAGGACCACCACATAGTGCAGGTGCTAACTATACGTTAACACTACCTAATAACACTGGTACAAGCGGACAGGCACTAACTACTAATGGTAGTGGTGTACTTAGTTTTGCCACTATTGACTCTGCATTTATCGAAACACCACAAGCTATTACTGTTAATAAAGTAATTGCTGCCAACATTAATGCAGGAATGATGGGACCGACAGTTACCATTAATTCAGGTATATCTATTACTGTCGGAGCTAATTCTCAACTTACTGTACTTAACTAATCATGGCATACGGAAAAATTAAAGCAGATGCAATCATCTATGACAATAGTGGTTCTGATGTAGAAGTATCTACAGCAGATATTACTAGTAAGGCTAACCTTGCATCACCTACATTTACAGGTACTCCTGCAGCTCCTACAGCTTCACAAGGTACTAATACAACACAACTAGCTACAACAGCATTTGTTAATGCAGAGATTGCTGCAGATTTAACAGCAGCTATTGGATCAACTGTTCAAGCATTTGATGCAGACACTGCTAAACGAGATACCACAAATACATATACTGCACTGCAAACAATGAATGCAGGTATTGCTGTAGACGGTCCTTATAAGCAAACAGCAGAAACAGTAGGTGCATTGGCAATTGATCTTTCAACAGGTAACTACTTCACTAAGACTATTGCTGGTAACTCTACGTTTACGTTTACTAACCCTCCAGCTAGTGGTACTGTATGTAGCTTTACTTTAGAACTTACGCATTCGTCAGGTACTGTTACTTGGCCTTCAACTGTTAAGTTCCCTGCTGATACAGCACCTACTCTTACCGCTGGTAAAAC
>Ga0181409_1000669_pt1 | contig 13399 bp, 17 predicted proteins | sample 32SPOviralmetaG_FD_130138 | JGI IMG/M metagenome (GOLD analysis project Ga0181409, IMG submission 130138) | Marine viral communities from the oligotrophic San Pedro Time Series (SPOT) site, San Pedro Channel, CA, USA - 32 SPOT_SRF_2012-05-30 | ecosystem: Environmental > Aquatic > Marine > Strait... | reverse complement strand
AGAAAAAGAAGACTAAATACAAAGCCCCTGCCGGTGTATATACTAAACCGAAACTAAGGGAAGAAATACACGCAACTTTACTTAATGAAAATACTCATGGAACTGCTAAGGGTGAATGGTCTGCTCGTAAATCTCAAGAACTGAATAGAAGATATCAAAAGAGAGGTGGCGGTTTTGTCAATAAGAAGTAGTTGGCAAGATATTCTTAAGAAGAAAAAACTTACCGATTCACAAAAAGATATGGTCGAATGGACTAGTGAAAACTGGGTAGATATGGCTAATCCTAAAGGAAAGAAAAAGAAAGGAACCTACCAAAGAGGAAGATATGCTCCTAAGTCAGTAGCGGAAAGTCTTACGCCTAAACAAAGGACGGCTGAAAATAGAAAGAAAAGAGAAGGCCGTAAAAAAGGAAAACACAATGTTCCTAGAACAAAAGCGGGTAAAAAGGTATATCGTAGAGTAGAAGGTAGATAATATGAAATGGAAAGACATAATAAAACAGGACATAAAAGCAAAGATACTCGCTGAAATCAAAAAAGAGGGCGGAGCATTGGGTATGAAAAATCTAAAACAATTTGGTGAGGAGGCAGAAATAAAAAGAGCCTTAGCCGAATTAGAAAAAGATGGCGATATATTTATGCATAAAGATGGAGACATTTACACCCATAAACCGAAGTGATACTATGACATGGATTAGCATTCTAAAACAAACCGCATTGGTTGGTAGAGATGCTAGAAGTCCTAATATTTGGCTACATAGAAAAGCCACTACTAAAAACATAGGAAGACCAATGACATCTAAGCCTGTTAAACTATCAACTATTCCTGTTCAAGTCCCTACTGAAAAGTTTGAAGAATATTATAGTTTCTTTGCTGATTTTTATTCTAGAGGTGGTTGGGAAATGTATTCTAAAGGAAGCCTACAACAAGGTCTAACTAACAATTCTGTCAAAAGAGTGCTAAAGGATTTTGAAAGAGGAAATATAAAAGTAGATAGAAAATACTCTAAAGGCTTAGATGAAGTAACAGAAAAGGCCTTAGAAAATACCATAGAGATGATGAAGAAAACTGCTGAATTGTTAATGGTAGGTAGCAGAAGTAGAATTAGAGAAGGTCGAGATTTAATGAGATATGCTAAACAATTAGAAGAATCTTATGATAAAGGTATTTTAAAACACATAGATATTCTTAAAGGAAGAAGATGGTTTAGTAGCAACTATTCTTTAGCAAAATCTACTCTACTAGAAGTAGTAGAGTCTATACCAAGAGGCCAAATATTTGATATTAAAACAGAAAAATTCAAAAATAAATTCAAAGAACAATTGCTTAAAAATGGAGTTCAGCAAAAGGTAATAGGTACTCTCAAGAATAAATTAGATAGATGGATGAAGGCTGTAGGGACTAGGATTGTTACTAGTTCTCCTTTGGCAGAAAGAGCCTCTAACACAAGGGCAGGAATCGGCAATAGTCGCCAAGTAGTAATAGAACATATTAGAGTATAGGTGACTTAAATGGGTTGGATGGATATTCTAAAAAGAAAGTGGCAGGGTAAACTGTCTGCTAATCGTAAAAAATCTTTAGAGAGAAATCCATCTATTAAAATAAAAATACCTAATATGAGTTATCCTAACGAAGAAAAAGAAATATCTAAAGTCCTAAAGGTCATGAAAGATAAACAACTTAAACCAAAAGAAATGTACAATGCCGACCTAAAACCGGATATAGAAATGTTTGATATTGTTGGGGAAGATGGTAATGACTATGAAAATTTTATATTAGATATAAATTACTATGCTATCACTGAAAAAATGAAATACCAAAGACCTAGACCATTTCAAGTAAGTGATGAAATACCTACAACAAAGACAACGACTGATGATACTCCCTCTTTTCCCAGTGGTCATGCTATGCTAGCCTATGGATTAGAAAGAATACTTAGTAGTAAATTTCCGAACAAGAAGAAACAGTTAAAAGAAATGGCTGATAGAATAGCACTATCTAGGATTCAAATGGGTAGTCATTATCCAAGCGACATAGAAGCCGGAAAGAAAATAGGATATATGCTAGGTGATGCTTATGAGTGACTGGCAAGATATTCTTAAAAAGAAAAAGAAGCATCCTGCCCTTGTTAGAGCAGGAGTAAGTGGATTTAGCAAACCCAAAAGAACTCCAAAGCACTCAAGTAAATCTCATGTTGTTGTAGTAAAAGACGGAGATAAAGTAAAAACAATTAGGTTCGGACAACAAGGAGTCAAGACAAATCAAACCGCAGGACAGAGAAGGGCTTTCAAAAGTAGACATAAGAAAAATATCAAAAGAGGTAAAATGTCTGCGGCTTATTGGGCTGACAAGGTAAAGTGGAGTGCTAAGAAAACTAAAGAAAAGAAAAACAAGAAGTGGCGGAAGGGCAGTTAAGCCAAAGATACTATAATGGGTAGTAGATTGAGAAGAATCAGGGGTAGGTAATATGGTTGAACAAAAAAGATTTTCTCTTCGTAATTTATTTAGAAGAACTACTCCTAAACCTGCCGATAGAGAAATCTACAATATAGGAATACAAGAGAGACCAAATACCTATCATATGACAGCCCCTCTTATTTACAGCATAGTCAATCAGTCGGTCATAGTTAGAACTTGTATTACCCAACTAAAGCAAGAAATATTTAGAAGAGGATATGTATGGGAAAAAGCATATGAAGCCCTCTGTTTAGACTGTGGTAAAAAACACAAAAGACCTGTTTCTGAGTGTTCTAGATGTGGTAGTGAAAAACTAAAAACACCCGATGTAGACCAACTAAAATATGCTGAAAATTTTATTGAGGGATATGTAAACAAATCGGAACAATTATTCATTGATGTGATGAAGCAATTAGAAGATGACCTTAATATTATGGACGATGCCTATATTGTTTTAGTTAAAGAGTATTTCTTGGATGGTAATGGTAAAATAAGAATGCACCGAATAAAAGAGTTGTATAGGGGAGACCCTGCGACAATGTATATTTATTCAGATGAATATGGGGAAAGAGGAAACAAAGCATTTACTTGTGTAAATCATAGAACCTTTTTCTCTACTGAACCTCATGTTTCCTGTGAAGAATGCGGTGCTAAAACTTTCCCTGTTCACTATGTTAATAGAGCCACTGGGGAAGAACAGTATTTCTTGAAAGGAGAAGTATTGCATTTCAGTAAATACAGTCCTTCTAGATTGTACGGGCAATCACCAATAATTACTCTATTTAATAATATTATGACATTACTTGCTATGGAAAATTATGTGAATTCTTCCTATACCAAGAGCAGAATGCCTAGAGGACTACTAGCCGTACAAACTAGAAATATGGAATCTATGCAGTCTTTTTGGAAGGCTGTAAAAGAAAAGATGGAACAAGACCCTCACTTTATTCCTATTATGGGAATAGAAGCAGAAGGCAAAGGCTCAGTAGAATGGATTAAATTTATGGATAGTCTAAAAGAAATGGAATATGTTTCGGTTAAGGATGACTTGAGAGATAGAATTTCTGCTTTCTTCGGGGTAAGTAAAGTGTTTATGGCAGATAATACTACTAGTGGAGGATTAAATAACGAAGGTATGCAGATACTTGTAACTAATAGAGCAGTTCAAATGGCACAAAATGTCTACAATAATTATGTATTTCCTTTCCTTGTAAAACAATTCGGAATTACTGATTGGAATTTGAAACTACCTCCAAGTGAAGAGGAAGATGAAATTGCAGTATTAAGAAAAAGAGAGTTAGAAGTAGGTATCGCCGCCTCTACAAAGAATTTAGGATTTGAAGTAGAAATGGACGAAGATGGAAACTTTACTTTCAAAAAGCCCGAACCGGAAGAACCAAAAGAAGGGGAAGGAGAACAAGGACAAAAACCAATTGAAAAAGACCCATTAGCCGGTTCTAATTTAGACCAAAGAGATTTAGACGAACAAATGAGAATGGTAGCGGAAGGTGCAGGAAGTAAGCCACAAGAAAATCCTGCTACCACAAGAAATAAACCTTCTATGAGTGTAGGGCCGGATAAGCGACTTACAGGACTACCTAAAGATGCAGGAAATCAAAGTGTGGATAAAAGAAGCGAGAGGCGAATACCATGACAGAAGATAATAAGCAAAAAGAAATAAGATTAAGAAAGGAACTAGCACAAGTAAAGGCCGCCAACAGTAATGAAGGCAGAAAGACTACTAAGACTAGAGATTTTAGTGTGGGACTACCAAGAGATACTACACATAAGCCTAGACCTAGTAGTTCTGATATTCCCGATGTTATTACTCTGCCTCCTAAGCAAAGAGGAAAGAAAGAAAATATTCCGTTTTAAGGTGATTGAATGTCTTTATTTTTCAAACAAGAAGATGAGGAAGATGAAGAAGATGATTTTATACCCGATGAGATAGCAAGGGATTTAGAAGAAGATAAAAAAACAGATGAAGATTTTAGTGAAGGTCTTGACCCTCTACAGGATAGAAGTAAGCAGACTGAAATAGAAGAAGCGGCTGAAAGACTAGACTCTGACATGGCTAAAAAGCGGAGAAGAAAACCCGCTAGAGATATAAAAGTTTTAAATCAACATCTTGAAGATATCAAAAGCATAAAAGAAACCGGAACTGAAACAGATGGAATATATGATAGAGCCTCTAGAGCGAAATTTAAGAAAATAAGTAAGGCTAACATAAATATAATTTTTGATAAGATGGTTTTTTTACAAGTTAGAAGAAATCTTTTAACAGAGCAACCTTATGAAGAATTTATTGTGGACGGCAAGTTTAGACTAGGAGAAGGGGATAGTTCTCAATTAATAGATGTTAAGAAACTACAAAGAGAATATTCCGAATTAGGTTCGGATTCCGAGTTTATGAATTTTTTATCAGGTTTATATTCCAGAAGATTTAATGGAGAAGTTCCAAAATCAATGATAGATAAAGCAACTGCTAGACAACAATATAATAGATTGATAAGTTCTGTCATAGTTGGAGACCCTAGCGGTGGCATAGTAAAACAAAAAGAAATACTAACTGATTTATCTAGAGACTTGAATAGAAGTTTATTTGTTTTTACTGAGTTAGAAAAGGCTAGAGAAGTTTTAAGTAAACAAATTGACGACCTCGAAACTTTAGTAGATGATGATTTAGAAATACTAATTGATAGAAGATTAAAGGCTTTAACATTAGCATACTCTACTGTTCAAAGAAAGGTCGCTGAATATGTAACTGGGAAACTTTCCGATACTATTCCGGAGAAAGAAGACGATGTTAAAACAGAAGAAAGTAAACCGTACAGAGGCGGAGGAAGCAAATTAACAGAAGCATCTAGAGCGATGAGGGAAGCCGAAAGAAAAAAATTACAATTCAAAAAAGGAGAAAAAGGTTTGACTCCGAGGCAATTAGTTCAAGAGGCTAAAGAAAAAGTTAGGGTTAAAATAGGAGATACTCCTAGAAGATTAACTCAAAATGAAATAAAAGAAATGTTAGATGCTCTTAAATCCTCACAACCCGAAGTATTAGAAGAAGCCAAATTAGAAATTCAAAAAGAAATAGAAGGACAACTAGAAACAGAAAAGGATAGGCTTTCTACAATAGAAGGGAGGCTTAAAATTTTCAATAGATATAAGCCACTTCTTTTAGAATCTAAAGACCTAGTAGGAAAATATACCGGAAAGAAAGATATTTTTGAAGAACAGGTTTCTTTAGCAAATAAGGCGAAACTTGCTGCTATGGGAATAAAAGAAATAGAAGGTATTCTTAAAAAACTAAATGCAGAAAACGATAAGTCTATGGAAGAGTGGCTAGAAAATGCAGAAGAAACAGTTATTATAGAAATGACTAAAGAAGGCAAAATAGGAATGGGTATAGGAGACACTACCCTAGAAGAAGTTAGACTAGTGGGAGAATTAGCAGATAGAGTAAATGCTAGATTTGATTCTTTACAGGAACAGATAAATGTAGTTAAAAACAAACTAAAAGAGAGTGATGAAGAATGACATGGGACTATTATGAAGAAGGAAGGGAATTTAATATCTCTAAAGAAGAAAAAAAATCTCAGGATGTTTTGAGTTCTTTAGGCACTAAAGAGAAAAAAAGACTTAAGAAAACCTTACAAGCGGCTGAACCAACAGAATTCTTTGGTCAAGATTTTACTAAACTAGGTGACTTGTTAGAGATGATAGAAGGGCTAGATTTCACTAAATCAGATAAAGCCTTAACTAAGAAAGTAAAATCAATGGATGAAAGGAATATTGATATAGTCGCTACCGCTACGAAACTTCGTAAAGAGTATGAACTTCTTTACCGGCAGATTCGAGATTTAGTATATCCTAAAAGAAAAGGTGAAGAAAGATGAGTAAAGAAAATACAATTAATGAAGAACTACTTGAGATTATAAAAGCCCTTAGTTCTAAAATAGAAGGTTTAGAAAAAGCAGTCTACAACAAAGATAACTTATTGATGAAATCAGGCTTTGTTGTGGCGAATAGTCCTTCACCTACAATGAAAGTAGTTGATAGTAGTGAAGAAGTAGCAACTATGGATTGGAGCGAAATTCATAAAATGGTGGACAACATCGGGTGATTATATGCCGGAGAGAGTAACTAAGGAAGAAAGAATTATTTCTATGACCGTAGAAAAAGCCAAAGAGGTTAAGGAAATGCTTCACCAATCTCTTACGGACAATAATAGAAACCCTTCAGAAGATGAAAGCGAAGCAGTTAAAATAAAAAGACCTAAAGACACTAAAGAAGAAAATGTTCCTAAAAGTCAAAAAGATGGAACTAATGTAGGTTACGGCCAAGCCGGAGATACATATGATTTCTAAAGGGCGGGGTTATTTTGAAACTCGGCTCTTTTGAAAAGGACAAGCGTTCATCAATAGAATTAGTAAAATTGTTTGAAATATCTAGAGTGGCCTTTTTATCTGCTAACAGTGACCCTAGAGAATACGGTCATAAATGGAGAAAGGCTGTAGAACAAATAAAAGAATCTTATGAAGAACTAGATGTCGCTGGAAGAGAGTTAAAAAATTTTATAGAAAAAAGACTCTTAGAACATAGAGATACTAGTGACCCAACTTCTCCTCAAGCAAGAGAATTGTACGAAGATATTAAATTAGTTAGATATAAATCCGATGTCGTTATTGACCCTTTTTCTAAGAGGTTTGGAGAAGGCGTTTTAGAAGAACTATTAGATAATCCTGAGTCAATGGTTAAGTTTGTTCACTATGCTATTAGAGACAATACTCATGCTTTAGGAAAAGAAACTTTAGAAGTAAAGGACATGACAGAAGATGACCTTACCGATGGCCTATTAGGTTTAGATTTGGAAGCAGATGATATTGCTCTATATATCATAGAAAACTATGGTGACGATAAGGACTCTAAAAAAGTCGAAGCAAAGGTAAAAGCCGCTATGGATATGTTAGAGTTGTTATATTTTTCTCAGCACAGCGAAAAGGACTGGGAAGAACTTAAGGATATTGATATGAAAAAGGCAGAAAAAGCCCAAAGTGATTTTATTATTCCGAATAAACCGATGTATCGCATATTTGAAATAGAAGATATGAACGAATTAAAAGGTTTTAGCGGGGAATATTTAGTACAGGAAAAGTATGACGGTATGAGAATACAACTGCATAAAATAGATAATAATGTAAAAGTATATTCTTACAATGAAAAAGATATAACCGATAAATGTAAAGACATAGTTAAAGAGTTAAAAGCAAAACACTTTGGAGAATGTATTCTAGATGCTGAATTAATTTTGTTCGATGGAAAGGAGGCTCTACATAGGGCTGATACTATTTCTCATGTGTTTAAAGATAAATATCCCGATGCTACATTAAAGGCTCATGTTTTTGATATTATGCGACACGATTCTCAAATGTTATTGGAAGAAGAATTAGATAGTAGGATAAGAACTTTGTTTAATAATTACTCCGAACATTCCTCTGAAGTTTTATTATTTCCTTCTAAGAAAGACACTAGATTCGCAGACTCCATAAAAGAGGTAGGGGACTACTCTAAGGACATCATGGAATTACCTACTTCGGAAGGAGTTGTTATTAAAGACATAACTTCAACTTACTATTTAGGAACTAAGAAAAATCCTAAATGGATTAAGTGGAAGAAGTTTGTAGATTTAGATGTAGTAGTTCTTAGTAAAACAAAAACAAAAAGTGGTCTGCATTCTTATTCTATTGGTGTTGGGCCAATATTAGACGAGATACCAAATACTGTAGAAATAGATGAAGTAAAGTATCTAAATGTAGGAAAGGCTTTGAATACTAAAATATCAGTAGATGTGGGCGACATTATTAGAGTTAAAGTAGATGAGGTTAAGAAAACTTCTATGGGCTACTCTTTACATTCTGCTAAAGTTATAGAGGTACCCGAAGTAGAATATCCTGATAAATTAGTTACTTTACAGATGCTTTCTAGAGATACTAAGAAGTCACTAAACTATGATGTGTCTGCTCTGACAAAAGGAATAAAGATAACAGATTACATTCATGGTGAAACTACTGCTATAATTAAATATAATATGGAGGGCTTTACCTTATATGGTTTCGAAGAAAATAATCTAATGTCTAAGAACGCTTTAGCCGACTTAGATATGTGGAAAGGTAGAGCAGAGGAAATAATGAAAACCAAACAAGGAGAACTTACTGCTGCTATTCATCAGTTTTTAACTAGGAAAGGAGAGCAAACTACTGCTCAACTACATGAGTTTTTGATAACTAATCATAAAGACCTTTATGAAGATATATTAGACTCTAAACAGAGAGACCTAAAAGATTGGGCTGTCCAAAGAGAACCTATATTAGAAGGCCAAAGTAATAAGATAAAAGCAGACCCAGAATTTAAATTTGGTTCGGATGAGATTAAAAAATACGAGACTCCTAAAGAATATAGGCAAGGAGAGTTCAAGATATCACTTAGAGAAGATGACAATATACAATTTTCTATTCGCTTAAAAGATAAAAATCTTCATTGGACAATAGAAGTAGATGATGAAAAGGAAATGTTTGATTTATTTGGTGCGGCAGGAAAATACCCTGCTCAAGTTTCAGATAATGTACAAACTAAAAAGACCATAGATTATGGTAAAATAAAACTAGGTATTCAAAGAAATGGCTATCATGAGTATTTCCTAGAAGGTAATAAATTTGAAACTAAACTACACATAAGGTATTTACCTGTAAAAGATAAGAAGATGTGGTTAGCATGGACTGGATATGAGCAAAAAGCCGCCGATAAATCGGGAGATGAGGGTATTTGGGACATTTATGAAGATAAGTTTAGTTCTGTTAAAATACCAAACTAATCCGAAAATACCATGTTCTTTATATAGTGAAAGTATAAGATGACTAAAACGAGAGTTATGAGTTCTGCGGTGATAAGCAATAGAGCCAATGACTTTAGTATCTTAAAGGGTAGTCAAGACTTAGTTATCGGTGGATATGCAAGTATTGAGATTGTCGATAAGCAAAATGATTTAATTACATTAAAGGCTTTAGATGAAGCAGTAGTTAAGTATATGCAAAACCCTAAGTTTAGAAATGTTATGACAAATCATTCAAATGTTCAAGTTGGAGAAGTAGTAAAGTCTTACAGAGATAAGACAGGTAAACTTTGGAAAACTGAAGTAGACGATGTAGGATTCTTTGTTGTAATTAAACTAAGAGACGACATAGAAAAAGCCAAAGAAATAAACAGAGGCGTTAGAAAAGGTTCATTACGGTCATTTAGCATAGGAGGGCAAGCATTACAGAAAGTAAAGAAAAGCCATCCTGAGTTGGGAGACTATAATGAGATAAGCAAACTTGAATTGCATGAAGTGACGATTTGTGAAAAAGGAATTAATCCGGAAGCACGATTTGATATTCTAAAACAAGAAAAAAACACAAAGGAAGTGAAACAAATGACTAAACTAGAAAAAGCATTGGCGGAACTTGACACTCTAATGGAGCAAGTCAATACGCTACGAAAAGAAGAAGAAGCCGAGATGATGGACACTACTGAAGAGTCTGTGGAAGATGAGAATATGTTAGAGAGAGCAGATAACGAAATGGAATCTATGGAAGAAATGGAATCTATGAAGGATTTGGAAAGAGGAGCATACAAAGAGGTTATGTCTGATAAAGCACTACTATCTACTCTAGATGGAGCAGGTGTAGAAATTGGAGAACCTGCTGATAGAATCGTTATTGATAACGGAAATCCTAAAGCAAGTGGCCTACCTGTTGTTAAAGCCTTTAGCAACACTGAGTTAGATACTCTTAACCTTTCTAATCTAAACATTGAAAAGGCATATGAGTCTTACAAACAAGAGCAACTAGAAAAGATGGCTCTAGATAATCTAGAGAAAACTTTTAGTGCAAGATTTGGTGCTGAAAAATCACAAAGAGAAACTATTTTGGAAAAAGCACATTATGATGCACAGACTGAAATCGCTTCACTAAAAGATGAGTTTACTCAACTAAGAAAGTCTTTGACTGCTGAAAAAGAAACTATTCTAAAGGCACAAGAAGCAGCAGTAGCAGAACTCCCAAGTATGGATGAAATGGCTAACATGGATTGGTCAGACATTCACAAAATGGTAGGAGGTTATTAAGATGACAGGATATATTAACACAATTGCAGATTTAGAAAGACAGACATACGGAGTATCGGGTATTAGCAATCAATTGCTAAAACAAAGTGGTGCAGTTCAAGCACTACATAGTGGCCACGATGCCGCACTAGGTGTAGGAAGTGGAACAGGTACTATTGGAGATACCGCCGCTTTGTATAACAGAGTATTTGGCCAAAAGGTTTGGTCAATGTTAAACCGAGAATGTAATGCACTTTCCGTTATTTCAAAGAGACCATATGTTTCAAGCGGTTGGAGAGTATTGGTAGAGAGACCTGCTGGCGGTAGTGGAAATTCACTAGATGTAAGCGCAAGAGTCGGTGCTAATTCTGATGCATTCCTTGGAGCATCTGCTCTAAGACCTGACTTAATGGGTGGTGTTCCGGAAAACGCTAAACTAGGAACTAACGCTGATGGATTGTTCTCTATTGCGCCAAAGTATTCTACACTATTTACAAGTCCTAAAATTATTGCACATCAATTCGAGTTCTCTGAACTTGCTATGGAAATGGCACAGATTGATGATGGTATTGGCGATATTAGAGCGCAAATGCGTGAAGATATGGGTAAGCACCATGCTGAAGTACAGAATCAAATGCTTGTTATGCCGCTAGAAGTTTATGACTTTGATGGTGGAGTTACAACAACAATCGCAACTATCGAAAGAAACTATACTTCTTTGCTAAAGATTGTTTCAAACAACGCAGAATTACAAAACATGAAGGCTAACGATTTGATTAAGAATGGAACATATGACGACACAAATGCAGCAAATGGCCAAGCAGAAGTTTCTACTTTATTCGGTAACTCGGATAGAGCAGCAACAACTTCTTCTTTCATGAATGCAGTTGTAAACTCAGGTGGCACTGGTCTAAGTTCTTATTCCGCTACTGGACAAAGAGCATTAACACTAAGTACAATTAACCAGACTCTAAGAGAAATCCGTCAAAACGGTGGTTCTCCAAAGGTTATACTAACTGGATATGATACTCTACAAACACTGAGTGATTTACTACAAGCACAGGAAAGATTCATGGACGGTAAAGAAATTGTACCAACCGTAAATGGTGTTCGTGGTGTAAAGGGTCAAGAAGTTGGATTTAGAGTTTCTACTTACTACGACATCCCGCTAATACCTGTTGCTGCTATGCCATCAACAAAACACCACTCTCTAACAACTGGACTATCCGATATGTTGATTCTAGATACTGACCATCTATGGCTATCAGTTATGAAGCCAACTCAATACTTTGAAGATGGTATTAGTAATGGAAACCCATTCGGTGTTGGAACTCTAGGGAACCAAGCCCTTTACCGTACTATAGGTGAAGTTGGTTGTTCATACTTTAGAGGACAAGGCAAGATTACAAACTTAGTTTGAGGTGATTTGAGTGACATTCACAATCAAATTACTAGAAGACCATAAGGGATTTACTGGGCCAAAGGCAGTTGGAGACGAATACTGCGTAGATGCTGCTGCTTTATTCACTGTATACACACATGCAGATAGAGTTACAGCAGAACAACTAGGACTAAGTAGTATTAGTGCGGTAATGATTACAGGAGTTTCTTTAGGAACAGGTATTGATGCAGTAATTGATGTTTCAGATGATGCAGATGGTTCTTACGATGGACAAAGTTTCAAAGTAATAATGTATGATTCAAGTGTTGCTGATGAAGTTGAAATCAGTAATGCAGCAAACATTAATGATACTACAGTAAGACTCCGAGTATACGGTAATAAGTGAGGCCTTTAAATGCCAACTGTTAAATTAACAGATAGGGCAGAACTAGGGACAAAGAACTTAGCGGGTGTATTAATTACAAAAGATACACCCGTTGAGTTCCCTCTACGGTCTGCAATATCTATGTTGGGACATCCTGACTTTATGTTTACTTTTACTAAAGAAGATGAAACAGGAATTCTTGAGTTAGAAGAAGCCAAAATTAAAATAGCGGCTATTGAAACAAAAAAGAATCTAAAAACTAATCAAGATTTAGTAGATTTGCTGATACCCAAAAAGGCTAAGGCGGCAAAACCAAAGGCGGCAAAACCTAAAACTAACAAGACTAAAACTTCTAAAAAAGAGTAATAGTCTTAGGAAAGTTATAATAGGTATTGCACCTAACGATGTTTGAGGAAGGCTTATGGTAGGCTGTAGAAGTAGTGGAGTTTTGACGGCGAGTGCTATTGTTAGCGGTGAACGAAGTAAGTTAATTTCGATTCACGCACAATTAACGGGAGCCGACCCAACACTAGTTAGAATTTTCGATAATACAGCAGCAAGCGGAAAGGAATTAGCAAGAATAAATCTAGTTACTTCAAAAACAGATACCATAGAGTTTGATATGCATGGGGCTATTGCCACTGTTGGTTTGTATATAGATATAGCAACTGGTGGTAGCAAAGGTGCGGCAGTTTCAATTGAGTTTTCGTGAGGTGTTATAATGGCAGTTTTAAATCAAGACACTAGATTAGTTATGACTATACTTTTTGTAGGGGCAGTTAGTGGAGCAAATGTATTTGCTTATGCTCAAATAGGAATAGGATTTCCTTATGGAGCATTAGCACACTCTGTTTTGTTTGGGCTGGGAACAATTGGTGCTATTATGGTTATGAAAGCACTATTTGACTTAGCCCTTAATGACAAAATAGAAATGTGGCTACTTGACAGAAAGATTACCGCTTTTTGGGAAAGAAGGGCTAGAGACGAACAGCAAAGGAGAAAAATGACTGAAAGTGCGAAACAGTACAATACTACCTTT
>Ga0181409_1000668_pt1 | contig 13402 bp, 14 predicted proteins | sample 32SPOviralmetaG_FD_130138 | JGI IMG/M metagenome (GOLD analysis project Ga0181409, IMG submission 130138) | Marine viral communities from the oligotrophic San Pedro Time Series (SPOT) site, San Pedro Channel, CA, USA - 32 SPOT_SRF_2012-05-30 | ecosystem: Environmental > Aquatic > Marine > Strait... | reverse complement strand
TTTTATTATATTTGATTATAAACTTAATGTATAAAAATTTACGCACTAAGTATATGTTTTGGGTAAAAGTAGGTAGTCGGCAAAAGAGCGTTACCTACTTTTTTTTATATTTGTATATAACGATTCACTAATTAAACCGTTTATAGTATATGAATATCACAATTAATATTCCAGAAGCATTAAATGAAGTTACTTTAAAGCAATACCAAAAGTGGCTAAAAATATCAGATGGTAAAGAAATGGATAATTTCTTGCAGCAAAAGATGATTGAGATTTTTTGTAATATACCACTTAAAAGTGTTTTACAAATTAAAGCTACTGATATAAATCAAATATGTGAAGACATTACAAAACTATTTCAACAAGAACCTAAATTCATTAATAGATTTACTTTAGATAATAAAGAGTTTGGATTCATACCTAAACTGGATGATATGACTTTTGGGGAATATGTTGATTTAGATACATACCTTGCAGATTGGGAACTAATGCACAAAGCAATAGGTGTTTTATTTAGACCAATTACATTTAGTAAAAAAGAAAAGTATTTAGTTGAAGATTATGAAAGCTCAGATAAATACGATATGACAGAAACAACATTAGATATAGTTTTTGGTTCGCTTGTTTTTTTTTACAATTTAAGGAACGAATTACAGAATCATATACTGAATTATTTAGCGACTCAGGAGGAGGTAGAGCTACCACAGCATCTGCGGGATTCTCTGCAAAATGGGGTTGGTATCAATCCATCTATGGCCTCACTAATGGAAACATTCTCAAATACGATGAAATCACCAAAACAAAACTCCATACCTGTTTAATGCACTTGGCCTTTGAAAAAGATAAATACCAATTAGAACAACATATATTAAAAGCAAATAGAAGATGACAAAAGATGATATACTAGAAGAACTTACAGAACGTGATTTATTAAATGAAAACAATCACATAATCCTTGTAGATGGATTTGAAGAAGCATTTTTAGGTGTTACAGTAAGAAAGCCAATAAAAGCAATATATGACTACTGGATTTGTTTAGATATATTAATACAAAAAGAAAATTTAGATTTTGATTATGCAATAGATAATTTAGAAGAATTTGTTGAACAAGATTTAGGAGAACATACACCAACTTATATGAAAGCAATATGAATAGTTTTTATAATATAATAGATAAAATAAAAGAAGTTGTTACAGCAGAACCTTTTAACCACGAAATTACATTTGGAGATATAGCAGATATAGATTTAAAAAAACAATCTTTATTTCCATTATCACACGTAATGATAAATAATGCTACAATTAATAACAACTATGTAACTTTTAATATGACTATATTTTTTATGGATTTAGTGGATATTAGTAACGAACAAGTTACAGATTTATATAGGGGTAATGACAATAGACAAGATATATTAAACACTCAGTTAGCATTAGCTACAAGAGTTATGAGAGTATTACAAAAGAGTGATTTATACAGAGATAAATTTGAACTAATTAATCCAGCAAGTTGTGAACCATTTACAGAAAGATTCGACAATATGCTTTGCGGCTGGGCGGTATCTTTTGATGTTGGTACTAAAGATGAAATGACTTACTGCTAATGAGTGAATTTAGAAAAGCATTAGAAAAATATGCAAAGTTTGTTGTTAAAAAATCAAGAGAAAATCTTGAAAAAGGTGGCAAGTATGGTTCACACAATAAATCTGGTGCATTATCCAAAAGTATTGAATATACAATAAAAGATAATAAGGTTTCTTTTCTTAGTGAAAAGTATGGAGAATTTTTAGATAAAGGAGTAAAAGGTTCTAAATCTACATATCCAGAAAGTTCAGCAAGTCCATTTAAGTACACTAATAAAAGACCACCAAGTTCTGTGTTTGATAAGTGGAGTGTTAAATCTGGAATAGCACCAAGAGATAGTAAAGGTAAATTCATTAAAAGAAAATCATTAAATTTTATAATAGCAAACAGTATATTTAGAAAAGGAATTAGAGCAAGTATGTTTTTCACAAAACCATTTGAAGAAGCATTACCATTATTTGAAGATGATATGTTAGATGGTTTTTTAAACGATAATTTAGAAATAGAATGAGTACAATAATAAGAACAAGAAGCCCTTACTTTATAAGAACACCAGAAGAAACAGATGCAACATTAAGTTATTTTTCAATAGTAATAACTATAAAACAAGGCATTGTTGGTGAAACTAGCTGCCCTACATCATTAGGAAGTTTTACTTTAAATAAAAAACCAATAGGAGCAGAGAACTCAGTTTCATTTGATATTAGCGAAATTGTAAATGATTTTATTGAACAAAAATTTAATAACAATACAACTTCAGGATATAATGTATCTGCAGAAAATCAATCTGTTTGGGTTACTGTTCAAACATCTGCAAGAACATCAACAGGAGCTATTATAGGTGCAGCAACATCAACAGTTTATTTAGCTCAAGAGGGTTACAATACGTTTAAGGAAGGCGTTAATTATACAACACAACAAAACGCTTTAATAACATCAAATTACATACAACATAATAAAAATGATTTACTTTATTTGCCAGTTAATGTTGAAAATGTAAATTCAGTTACATATAAACTTAATGGAGTAACAATATCAAGTGTAAACACACCAGATAGTACCGATTCAAAACTTAAAATTAAATATTTATCTTTTAATACAGCATCACAACAAATTGATGAAATAGAAATTAATTATGGAGATGAAACTATCAGAACAATAAAAGTTGAGTTAATAGATGAATGTAAATATTCTCCTTTTAAAATAGTTTTTACAAATAGATGGGGTGCTTTACAAAATCTATTCTTTTTTAAAAAATCAACAGAAAGTTTAAATACTACAAGAGAAAATTTTAACGCAAGTATTTTTTATGCTAATAAAGTTTCTTATTCATTAATAGAGGAAGATTGTACTGTTAACAATACTTTTAACACTTATAGCACAACAGACCACGTAAAGAAAACATTTAATTCAAATGGAACTGAAACTATAAATTTAAATACTGGTTTTGTAAATGAATTAATGAATCCAAGTTTTCAAGAATTAATGGTTAGTGAGTATGTATGGCTTGTTGAGGATTCTGGAACTGGTTTTGGAAATCAAAACATTATATATCCAGTTAATTTAAAAGAAAGCTCATTTACTAAAAAAACAGGATTAAATGATAAACTAATTAATTACACAATGAGTTTTGATAAATCATTTAGCATAGTTAATAATATTAGATAAATGCAAAAAGTAATTTTATACATATCTCCACAAATAGTTAATTCAAATACAGAAGCGGATTTCGTAAGAGTTGATTTAATGGAAGAAGAACTAATTGCTATTACTCAAGTTATACAAGATGTAAAAGACATTGAAAAACTATTTACTGATTATAGTAAAACTTTTAATTTGCCAGCATCTAAAACAAATAATAAGATTTTTAAATACTGGTTTAACCCAGATGTAAACAATTTTAATAGTCAAGTTTTTTCAACTGCTAAAATAGAACTAAATCATTTTGATTTTAAGCAAGGTAAAATACAACTTAATGAAGTTGTAATGAAAGACAATAAACCATCAATGTATAAGGTTACTTTTTTTGGTGATACTGTTTCTTTTAAGAACGAAATTAATGAAGACCAATTAAGTGATTTAGCTTGGCTAAGTAATTTTGATTTTCAAGAAGTAACTAATGGAAATGACAACATAAAAGAAGGTCTTACAAATGGTTTAAATTTTACTAGGGATGGTGTTACCTATAACGATGCAATTATATTTCCTTTAATTACACATACTGGTTCATATGTTTTTAATTCTTTAGGAGATTTTGACAATCCATATAATGTAAGTACTGCTGCAACACAACATAACAAAAGAGGAGTATTAACAAAAGATTTAAAACCAGCTATTACAATAAAATTAATATTAAAAGCTATTGAACAGCAGTATGGAATAACTTTTAAAAGTGGTGAATTTTTTGATTCTAATGTATTTACAAATCTTTATCTTTGGCTGCATAGGGATAAAGGCAAAATGGTAATTGCTGGAACTTGGTTAAATGATGGCCAATCATATAATGGTACAGGTGATGTTAGTGAATTAACTAATACTGGTTCTGCATGGGGTTATTTTGTAGAATCAACTGGAATTTTTACTTGGCGAAGCTGGGTATTTGAAGCAACAAAACCATCAACATTAGATGAAACAACAATATCAGTTACAATAACACCTACTTCTGCTTATGTTGGTGTTCCTTATAATTTATCAATATTAACATCTGATAATTATTCAGCTAAAGCACAAATAAATTCAGTAAGTGGTACACAAACTTTAACACTTGTTATAGGTGGACCAAACGGAATACCAATAACTGATATTTCAGCAAATCCAAGAGGTTTAAACAATATTATAAGCAGATTAATTTCAGAACAAGCTATTGAATTTGAAACTGAAATTACTATTAATAGGCGTGTTGAATATACCGAAACTTTTTTTACACCACCACAATATATTGTATATAATTTCACAGCTACATTTACACCAACAGTAACTTTACAAAGTCCTGCTGTGGGTAAAATAAACATACTTGAACAAATGCCTAAATTAAAAGTAAAAGATTTTTTAAATGGCTTGTTTAGACAATTTAATTTAACAGTTTTTTCTAATTTTCAAAACGAAATAATAGTTAAAACTTTAGATGATTTTTATGCTGGTGGCGAAACGCAAGATTTAACAGAATATGTTAAAACAGATAAAAATACTGTAGCTGATGTTATTCCTTTTAGTGAAGTTGATTTTGAATATGAAGACCCAGAAACAATTTTAGCACAAAGATTTGAATTATTAAATAATCAAAAATATGGTGAATTAAATTATAGAGTTGATGTAAGTAAAAAAAATATATATCAAATAAAACTTCCATTTTCTCAAATGCTATTTGAAAGATTATTTAATGTAGGTTTAACAAACTCTAGGACTGATATACAAGTAGGCACATCAATAGATGAAGAATTACAACCATCTATAAGCGCACCATTAATTTTTTACGGTATTTCAGTTGGTTCTTCATCAACACCTATAAATTATGTTGCAAACACTACAAGACCAGCTGATGGGAGTTTGCCTGTAGCTGGTACAAGAGCATCTTTAACAAGTTATTTTGTACCTAGTGTATGTAATGAACTTGGAACTTCTACAACACCACCAACACATAATTTAAATTTTGGTAGTGAAATAAACACATATACACTAACAGATTATGCTGGTATAAATAACAGTTTATTTCAAAAGTATTATCAAAACTATATAACTAGAGTATTTAACACTAGGACAAGGTTATTTAAGTTTGAAGCAGTATTGCCTTTAAAAGTGCTTTTAACTTTAACCTTAGATGATTTAATAATTATAGGAACAAGAGCATATACTATTAATAAAATGACTACTAAGATACAATCTGGTGAAACATCATTTGAACTATTAAACGAACCAAATTAATGAAAACAATATTAGAAGCATTAGAACTGTGTAAAGAGCATAAATTATATGACAAGCATATAAACATAGCATTAGGAATTAATAAAGCTCCAGAATCATTTAAAGATGTATTTAACTATTTAAGATTAAAAAAATGATAACTAAAATATTTGAAATAATTACCAAAACTGGTAAAGCTGAGAAAGATTTAAAAAAAGTTTCTGATGGTGTAGAAAAGGTTAATGAAGGTTTAGAAACTACTAACAAAGAAACTAAAAAATTAGGATTACTTGGTAAAGGTTTTGGAGCAGCTAAAAAAGGCGCAAAAGGTTTAGGAAATGGAATTAAATCAATAACAAAAGCTGCTGGTGTATTTACTTTAATAGCATTGGCATTAGGTAAATTAAAAGAACTATTTGAGCAGAATCAAAAAGTTGTAGACATTTTTAATATAGCTTTTGAAAGTTTAGCAATAGCATTTAATGATTTTTTTACCTACATATCTAAGAATATTGGAGCTGTTACAAGTTTTTTTAAATCAATTTTTGATGACCCATTAGAATCATTAAAAACTTTTGCAACAGCTATAAAAGATAATATTATTGAAAGAGTTAAATCAGCTATTGAAGCATTTGGTTTTTTAGCGCTAGCAATGAAAAAACTATTTGCAAGAGATTTTAAAGGTGCATTAGAAGCAGTTAAAGAAGCTGGAAAAGAATTAGTTGATATTGCTACTGGAGTTGATAATTCAACTGAAAAAATTAGCAAAACTGTTAAAAAAGGTGTAGAAGCATTAACTGAATATACAAAATCAACTGTAAAACAAGCAGCAGCAAATGTTGAACTTCAAAAATCTGCTGAATTAGCAGCAGTAGCAAATCAAGGTTTAATTGAAAAATACGATTTACAAGCTGAATCATTAAGGCAAATAAGAGATGATGAACGAAACAGTATAGCAGACAGAAAAAAAGCAAATGATGAACTTGCGATTGTTTTAGAACAACAAGAAGCAGCGATGTTATCTAATGCACAAATTTCTTTAAAAGCAGCAAAAGCAGAATTACAAAAAGATAAAAACAATATAGAATTTAAGAAAGCTGTAATGGAAGCTGAAAACGAACTTGTGGCAGTTAGAGCACAAGTTGCTGGTTTTAGAAGTGAACAACAAGCAAATGATTTAGCACTTAGCAAAGAGGAGATGGAAATGACCAAATCTAAACTTGAATCAGAAGCTAATTTATCCATTGAACAAAAAAGATTTAATGCAGAGCAAATACAAGATAATTTACAAAGATTAGAAAAACAAAAAGAAATAGATGCAGAAGAACGTGAAATGCAAACAACAAGATTGCAAGGAATTGTTAGTGATGCTAATGCTGGAACACAAGCTAAGATAGATGCAGAAATAGCATTAAATGAATTTAAACAACAAGCAGACCAACAAGAAGTAACACGACTTGCGGAAATTGAAGCTGAAAAATTAAGAATAAAAACAGAAGCTGATGCAGAAACAGAAATTCTTAATCAAAAAAAAATTGATGATGCTCAAACAGTAGCAGATGCAGAAAAAGCAATACAAGATGCTCAATTTGCTAATATTGAATCTGGACTTAGTTTAGTTAAAGATTTAGCTGGAGATAATAAAAAAATACAAGCAGCAGCTTTAATAGCAGAAAATGCAGTTGGAGTAGCTAAAACCATAATAAATACACAAGCAGCAAATGCAGCAGCAATCGCAAAATACGCTGCAATACCTGGAGGATTAGCTTTGAGTGCAGCAGAAATAACCGCAAATAAAATAAGTGCTGGAATTAGTATTGCAGCATCTGTTGCTGCAACTGCAAAAGGTTTATCAACTTTAAAAGCTGGAGGTTCGCCAACAGGAGGTACATCTCCTTCAACAGCTCCATCATCACCAAGCCAAGCACCAAGTTTTAACGTAGTAGGGCAAAGTGGATTTAATCAAGTGGCTGGAGCATTAGGTTCTCAACCGCCAATACAAGCATTTGTAGTAGCTGGAGCAGTTACAAACGCACAACAATTACAAAATAATACAATTAATCAAGCAACATTTTAAAATAAAAACAATGGAAATAATAGAATTAATATTAGATGAAGATAGCGAAGGTTTAACTGGAATCGAAGCAATTTCAATAGTGGAATCTGGCGCAATTGAAAGCGATTTTTTGACACTATCAGAACAAGAAATAAAATTAGCTAAAATAGATGATGAAAAGCGTTTGTTAATGGGAGCTGCTTTAATACCTAATAAGCCAATATTTAGAAAGAATGGAGAAAATACTTTTTATGTTTACTTTTCTGAAAAAACAGTTAGAAGGGCAAGTGAATTATTTTTTCAAAACAGTATGCAGAACAACGCAACTTTAGAACACGAAATGGAAATTAACAATTTAACTGTTGTTGAATCTTGGATAGTGGAAGATACAAAAATGGATAAATCTAATAAGTATGGTTTAGAAGTTCCTAAAGGTACTTGGATGATTTCAATGAAAGTAGAAAACGAAGATGTTTGGAATGATTATGTTAAAACTGGAAAAGTAAAAGGATTTTCTATTGAAGGATATTTTGCAGATAAAGCACAAGTTAAAGACCCAAGTTTGCAATCTCAATGGAGTAAAGAGTTAGAAGCTATTGAAGAAGCTGAAGCTGAATATATGCTAAATAATATTAAAGCATTAATTAAAAAAGATAAAAGAACAAAATCGGGTAAAAGAACAGAATTAGAAACATTTAACGATTATCCAGATGCGGTTAGTAATAATGCAAAAAGAGGTATTGAACTAAATGAAAAAGTAAATAATAAATGTGCAACACAAGTTGGTAAAATACGCGCACAACAATTAGCACAAAAAGAAAATATAAGTGTAGAAACTTTAAAAAGAATGTACAGTTACTTGTCAAGGGCGCAAGAGTATTATGATGAGGGCGACAAAGAGGCGTGTGGAACTATCTCTTATTTATTATGGGGTGGTAAAGCTGGTTTACGTTGGAGTGAAAGCAAACTTAAAAAGCTAGGTGAAATTAATTTATCATCTATGGTAGTAGATAAATCATTTGCTATTATTGATGATAGATTAGCTTATAGCACACAAGAGAAAGCAGAACAAATGGCGGAAAATATTGGATGCGAAGGTTTCCATATACACGAATTTGAAGGTCAAGAATGGTATATGCCTTGTGAAAAGCACGAAATGAAAAAACCTTGCTATGCTGGTTATGAAATGATAGGATTTAAAATTAAGAATGGTAAGAAAGTTCCTAATTGTGTACCAATAAAATAAAAAATATGAAAAGTAAAAGATTTAAAACACCAAGTAATACATCACCTAAAAATACAAAGCGTGGTTGCTTATGTGCAGATGGTAAAAAATACAGTAATAAATGTTGTGATGGAAGTTTACAAGCACAAGGAATTGGTAAAATATAAAAAAAAGTTGCAAAAAAATATAACAGTAAAGGTTTTAAATCGTTTATAGTATATATACTCAAATTATGAAAGCAAACGAAATACTAAACAAGATAAAAAATATTGTTGGTGAAAAAGTTAATCTTTCTGAAAATAAAATAGAAATGGCTGAAATGAAATTAGAAAATGGTACTGTACTTGTTGCAGAATCTTTTGAAGCTGGAAAATCTATATTTATAAAAACCGATGATGAGCAAGTTGCTTTACCTATTGGTGAATATAAATTAGAAGATGGCAAAATTTTAGTTATTACTGAAGAAGGTTTAATTGACAGTATTAAAGATGCTACTGAAGAAGAAGTAGTTGAAGAAGAATTATCTGATGATTCTAAAGAAGTTGAAGAAACTGAATTAGAAGAAGAAGAAAAAGAAGAAATGAAATATGTTACTAAAGAAGAATTTACATCTGCTGTAGAAGAAATTAAAGCGATGATAGAGGACAAAATGGGTAACAAAGAAGAAATGAAGGAAGAAGTAATAGAAGATACAAAAGAAGAACTATCTGCTGTTGCTCCATCTCCTGTAAAACATAATCCTGAAGCTGAAGCTGATAATAAAATCAACTTTAAAATATCTGAAAACAGAATTAAAACAACTAAAGACAGGGTTTTTGATAAAATTTTTAACAATAATTAATATAAAATAAAATGGCTAATAGTTTAAATAGTTTAACAACTACATACGCTGGTGAGTTCGCTGGGAAATACCTAAGTGCAGCTCTATTATCAGCTAACACAATAGATAAAGGCGGAATAGAAGTGAAGCCGAACATTAAGTATAAATCAGTAATGAAAAAAGTTGCAACTGGTGCTATAATAGCAAATGCAAGTTGTGATTTTACCAAAACTGATGATGCAGTAACAATAACTGAAAGAATCCTACAACCAGAAGAATTCCAAGTAAATCTTGAATTTTGTAAAAAAGATTTTGCATCTGATTGGGAAGCGGTACAAATGGGATATTCTGCATTTGACAATATGCCACCACAATTTTCTGATTACATTATCGGACACGTTGCTGGATTAGTTGCAGAAAAAACAGAAAAAAATATCTGGGAAGGTACAAACGCAACTGCTGGAGAATTTGATGGATTAGCTACTTTAGCACTTGCTGATACAGATGTTCTTGATGTAGCTGGTGCTACTGTTGATGCAGCGAATGTTGTAGGTGAATTAGGAAAAATTGTTGATGCAATACCATCTTCACTTTATGGTAAAGAAGATGTACACATTTACATTTCACAAAACATTGCAAGAGCTTATGTAAGAGCTTTAGGTGGATTTGCTGCTACTAATAGTGGTGTTAATGCACAATCTCATATGTGGTACGGAGATGGCGCACTTTCTTTTGATGGTGTTAAATTATTCGTTGCTAATGGTCTTAATGACAATACTGCAATGGCTGCTCAAAAATCTAACTTATTCTTTGGAACTGGTTTATTATCAGATATGAACGAAGTTAAGTTAATTGATATGGCTGATATTGATGGTTCTCAAAACGTTAGAGTTGTTATGAGATATACTGCTGGTGTTCAATACGGAATTGGTTCAGACATCGTTCTTTACCACGTATAAGAATTAAATAATAACAAGGGAGTTGAAATGCTCCCTTAATTTAAAAAAACAATATGGCTTGCGATTTAACAAAAGGGCGAAAAGTTCCTTGTAAAGATGTAATCGGTGGTATTGTTAGAGCTTGGTTCGTTGATTATGGCGATTTAGGAACTGTAACAAAAACCGATGATGAGATTACAGATTTATCTGGTACATTTACTGCTTTTCAATATGATTTAAAAGGAACAAATAGTTTGGAAACTGCTATTACATCCTCAACTGAGAATGGTACAACATTCTTTGAAGAAACATTAACTTTAACATTACCAAAATTATCTAAAGAAGATAATAAAGAAATAAAACTTATGGCTTACGGAAGACCACACGTTTGTGTAGAAGACAGAAATGGAAATTTCTTCTTATGTGGTTTAGAACACGGCCTAGAAGTTACGGGCGGAAGTATAGCTACGGGAACTGCTTTTGGTGATTTATCAGGTTACTCATTAACATTAACTGGTTCAGAATTACAACCAGCCAATTTTATTAGTGGCGGTACTGCTGCTGACCCTTTTGCTGGTATGAGTTCTGCTACTGTTACTGTAACTGTAGGAACTAATAGTTAAAAAATACGCGATTAAATAATTGTGTGATTCATAATATATGTTTGATTGGAGGGGAGGGAGTGATTAACCTCCCCTTTTTTATTTTAAAATATGCAGATACACCCAGTAGTTGGAGCAAAAAACATTAACTTTATACCAAGAGAGGCAATAATACCCTATCCTAATATGGTTAAAACATATAAAATTGATATTAAATCTGAGGCACAAAATAAAATTATTTTTACAGATAGCAATATGAGTATTACTGAATTGGATTATTATTACCAATATGTTCTTGTTGAAGAAGTTGGTGCTCCTACAATATTAAAAGAAAACAACTATTATACTATTACAATCACAAACACTACGGATAACACAATAATTTTTAAAGATAAAATGTACTGTACTAACCAAACTCTATCAGATTACCAAATCTCAAATGGTGTTTATATAGAGCAAAGTACAGGAGATAACAACTTTGTATATTATGGATAACTTGCACTTAATACAACTTAATCAATACGAAAGACCTACTATTACAGAAGAACGTAATAAAAACTATGTTTCAATAGGTGAAAATAACGACTATTATCAAGGTCTTATTGATGCCTATATGGATAGTACAACAAACAATGCTGTAATTAATGGTATTGTTAATCAAATATACGGAAAAGGATTAGATGCTACTGATTCTAATAAAAAACCAGAACAGTATGCACAAATGAGGGGTTTAGTAAAACCACACGATTTAAGAAATGTTTGCCAAGATTTAAAATTATTAGGTGAAGCAAGTTTCCAGATTACTTATAACGGAAATAAAATATCAGCAATAACACATTTTCCAAGAGAAACGTTAAGAGCTGAAAAAATGAATGACAAAGGAGAAATTAAGAATTATTATTATTCTCCAGATTGGACAAAAGTTAGTAGAAATACAAAATTAAAAAAGTTTCCTGTTTTTGGTAGTGGCGCACAAAACGAAATTTATATTATTAAAAGATATGTTACTGGATATTACTACTATTCACCAGCAGATTATAATACAGCGTATGCTACATTAGAAGATGAAATTGCTTGTTTCTTAATTAATGATACGCAAAATGGTTTTTCAGGTACAAAAGTTGTGAATTTTAACAATGGTGTACCAGATAGAGAAAAGCAACTTGCTATTAAGAATGATGTAATGCAAAAACTTACTGGAAGTTACGGAGAAAAAGTGATTGTTGCATTTAATAATAATGCAGAATCTAAAACAACTGTTGAGGATATACCATTGACAGATGCACCTGCACACTATGAATATTTAAGTACAGAATGTTCAAGAAAAATTATGCTAACACATAGAGTTACATCACCATTATTATTAGGGTTATCTTCAGCAAATGGTTTTTCTTCTAATGCTGATGAAATAGAGAACGCTTCACGACTTTTTAATAACGTAGTAATACAACCATACCAAAACCTTTTAATTGATAGCTTAGATGCAATTTTAGCGGTTAATGATATTAGTTTAAATCTTTACTTTAAAACTATTGAACCACTTGAGTTTATGGATTTAGAAAATGTTGAAGGTGAAGAAGCTATTGAAGAACAAACTGGAATAAAAGAAGATGATGATTTTAGCACAGAGCTTGAAATAATGGCTTCTAAGAGCATTTCAGATGAAGATAGTGATTTACTACTAAATGAAGCATTAGATACGTTAGGTGGCGAAATAATCAATAGTGAAGAATTTGAAATTGTTGATATTAGAGATGTTAGTGATGATAATATGAGTGTTGAAGATTGGGCTAATAATATGATTGAATTAGCAGAAGCAGTTAAAAGTGATACACCAATTAAAAATGCACCCAACAAAGAATCTAATTTAGATAAAAGTTATTATAAGGTTAGATACAAATACAATACAGCAAGTGCAAAAGGCAAAGGTGGTAAGAGTAGAAAGTTTTGCAAAGAAATGATGGCAAGAAGTAAAAGAGGTGTTGTGTATAGATTAGAAGATATTGACAAAGCATCTAGGCAAATGAATTTTACAGCTGCTGAGTTACCAATGCACAAAGACCAAAAGTACGATTTATTTAAATTCAAAGGTGGTGTTTATTGTAGACACAAATGGCAACAAGTATTGTACAGAATGAAAGTTGATGCTGCTTTAGATGGTAAAAAAGGTAGTAAAGATTTAAAAGATTATGATGTGGTTAAAGAAATACCAAAGAGTTATGAAGCAAAACCAAGAGGACACAAACAAGCAAAGAAAGCTCCTGTAAATATGCCGAA
>Ga0181409_1000664_pt1 | contig 13416 bp, 9 predicted proteins | sample 32SPOviralmetaG_FD_130138 | JGI IMG/M metagenome (GOLD analysis project Ga0181409, IMG submission 130138) | Marine viral communities from the oligotrophic San Pedro Time Series (SPOT) site, San Pedro Channel, CA, USA - 32 SPOT_SRF_2012-05-30 | ecosystem: Environmental > Aquatic > Marine > Strait... | reverse complement strand
TCATCCTTCTAACGGAAGAGTATACGAAGCAGTAGATAAAGCTCGTGATGCATCTGAAGAGTTAGAAATAGTAGAACAAGCTGTAGAAGCAATGATTCAAGCTAAAGAATTAAAAGGGGATAGCTTATTAGCGGTAGCAAGAGTTTTAATAGGAGCAAGTGTTGATCGTATGTCTACGGCAGAAATAAAAAGAGACGTAATGGTTTATGCACAAAATGATCCGTTTGACTTTATAGAAACATTAAATGATCCTATGTTAGAACTAACAAATGATGTGGTTCAGTTTTTTAACCATTCATTTTTAACTATGAAAAATGCAGGGAAAGATGTTTACTTTAATCTACCAAAAAATAAAACCAAACTATTAACTGTTCCATTTGGTGAAGATCCATATTATATTGTGGCATCTTTATTTCAATCCGATGAAGGAATCGAAACGTACAAGTTGCTAAAAAAACGCTTAAATAGTAATAAATAATAACTTGTATCTTTGTATTGAGAATAGTCTCATATAACATTTATTTTTTTTTTAAAGATGGAAAAATTTCTAAAAATCAGTTTAAGTGGAGCTTATCACTTAATTCCAATTAAAAACATACTTGGAATAGAAGTGGGAGTAGACACTAAAGTTAACATTCTTTACAATTCAGTAGGTCACAGAGCTACTGGAGCGTCAGAAGTATTAGGAGTTGAACTCGTTGCTACAACAGCAGCGGATGCAGCTAAAACTAAAGAGCAATTAAACAGCATTGTAGATGCGATTGAAAAAGCATTAGCAACAAGTTGGTTAAATCCTTACTTCGTTCTTGAGCCTAAATTTGCTATTACATCAATAGCTCAAATAGAAGTGGAATACTCTGCTTAAATTACGTTAACATTCAAAAAATAGAAGAGGCTTAAAAAAAATAGGCCTCTTTTTTTTTTTGCTATCTTTGTAAAAAAAGAAATCAATGATAAATTCTGTAAGAAATACAGTATTAGCTGTACTCAATAAAAACAATTACGGATACCTTTCTCCTCAAGACTTTAATTTGTATTGTTTGCAAGCGCAAATGGATATGTTTGAGGATTACTTTTACCAATATAACAACTGGATTAACAGAGAAAATAATAGAACCTCTGGAACAGGTTATGCAGATATTGTAAAAGGCTTAGAAGAGGTTATAGATACGTTTAGCATTATTAGTCCTTTGTTAAACCAAAGTACAGCTCAATTAAATAAAAGTTTATATACACTTCCTACCACAACTTTGAATGGAAGTGACTATTATTTACTAAACAAAATATTAATTTATCAAACAGTAAGAGCTACGGGAACAAATACTGCAGTAGTAGGTAACAATCAACTTATTGATACTAATGCTACCTTTATAACAAATGGTGTTGTTGCTGGAGATATAGTAGGATATGTTGTAGGTGGTATTCCTTTTAATGCAGTAGTAGAAGTAGTTACTTCACAAACACAACTGGAATTAGAAGCAACCAATTTAACTGCAACAGGAATAAGTTATTCTATATTTAATAGTTCGGATATTAAAGAAGCTGAAAAAGTAACTCATTCTAAAATTACACTTTTAGACAACTCTCTTTTAACAAAACCAACTCTAACTTACCCTGCATACACTCAAGATGCTTTAGCGGCTAAGATGTATCCTATTTCTATATATGAGCAAGGTCAAGTCGTTTGTCAGTATATTAGATATCCGTTTACGCCTAATTGGACTTATTTAGAGACTTCTGGAAATGATCCTATATTCAATGCTTCTGATCCTTTGTATCAAAGTTTTGAATTACCATTATCAGATGAGCCTAATTTAATAATGAAAATATTACAATACGCTGGGGTAGAAATTAGAGAAGGAGATGTTGTTGAGTATGCGTTGGGACAAGAAAGTATAGACACACAAGAAACAAGTTAATATGGCATATATAAATCAATATCAATATTATACTAATAACGAGGTAAACCCTAATGATGCAAATTGGGGTTCATATCAGTATATATCATTAGAAGACATAGTAAATAATTTTATGCTTATCTATCAAGGTAATCATGAATTAGTAAATAATCTAAATAGATTTCAAGTCTTGTTTCACGCAAAACGTGGAATACAAGAACTGAACTATGATGCTTTAAAAGAAATTAAAATATTACAATTAGATTTAGATAGTAACTATAGATTTATTTTACCATCTGATTATGTAAATTGGGTAAGAATATCTCAATGGAAAAATGGAGTTTTACTTCCGCTAACTGAAAATATTCAGACAAGTTTTGCTGCCGCATATTTACAAGATAATAATTCTAATTTATTATTTGATCAAGATGGTAATGTTCTTAGTCCACAGGATAGTGAAGTAGATTTAGCAAGAATAACATCAGGAGGAAGAAGTATTTATTTAAACTCTAACAGTCTCTTTGACGGTCAAGAAGGATACAACGTAGATGGTTGTTGGTATTTTGATTATGCAGTAGGAGCAAGGTTTGGATTAAATACTGAAACAGCAAATGTAAACCCTGTATTTACTATAGATAAAAAGGGTGGAGTTATTAATTTTAGTTCTTCTGGAGGAGTAATGTCTATAGTTTTAGAATACGTCTCTGACGGAATGGAAAATGGAAATGATGCTTCTGTTAGTTTAAATAAATTATTTGAAGATTATATATATGCATATATCCGTTTTGCTATTTTAAACGGCAGGCTTGGAGTTCAAGAATATGTTGTAAGTAGAGCAAGAAAAGATAAGTCTTCTCTTTTAAGAAATGCAAAATTAAGATTAAGTAACATACACCCTGGCCGCCTTTTGATGAACATGAGAGGGCAAGATAAATGGATAAAATAAAAATATGCCAATAGTAAATACAAATTTTATTGCAGGTAGAATGAATAAATCTGTGGATGAAAGACTTCTTCCGCCAGGTGAATATATTGATGCCATAAATGTACGTTTAGGTTCTACTGAAAACACTGAAATAGGTGCTGTAGAAAATTCAAGAGGAAATTCTGCTTTGACAACATTAAGTTATGGCGGTCAACCTTTGTCTCCTTTAGCTAAGTGTCTCGGTGCATTTGATGATGGTCAGTTAGAAACCATATATTGGTTTGTTCATGATCCAGATAATCCAGTAGCTCAAGACGAAACGGTAGATATGATTGTGTCTTTTAATACACAAACTGATCAACTTATATATCATGTAATAACATTAGACGTTTTAAAGTTTGACCCTGAGTATTTAGTAACAGGTGTAGATAAAATTGAAAACTTATTGTTTTTTACTGATGGTAAAAATCCTCCAAGGAGAATTAATGTTACAAGTAACTATGATTTTCCTACAGGTAATACAGACGGTATAGAAGAAGAAGATATTTCAGTAATATTAAAACCACCAGGGTTTGAAGATTTACTACCATCGGGTAGTATTCCTTTACCAGCTCCTACGTTTTCATTAATTAATGCGGCTGGAGGACAAAATTATTTAGAAGATAGATTTATAAGTTTTGCATATAGATACAAATATCTAAATAATGAATACAGTGCTACATCATTATTTAGTTTAGCAGCATTTCAACCTGGTAATTTTAGGTTTGATACAAGAACTTATGATAATGCAGGTATGTCTAATAATTTTAATGGAGCTAAAGTACAATTTAGTACAGGAAGTGACAGGGTAGTTCAAGTGGATTTACTTTATAAAGATTCAAATACTAACAGTATATACGTAATTGAAAGGTTTAAAAAAGAAGATTACGGATGGGCAGATAACACTCATCAAGAATATGTTTTTACAAACAGTAAAATATATTCAGTTATTGGTGCGGATGAATTGCTAAGATTATACGATAATGTTCCTTTAAAAGCGCAAGCTCAAACAATAATGGGTAACCGATTAATATATGGAAATTACAGTGATGGTTTTGATATAGTTAATATAAACCTTCAAAACATACCTTTAGACTTTTCTACATCTTTATTTGAGACAGCATTAGATTTTAAAAATTTAGCAGGGCCTGTGTTTTCAACAGGTGTAAATTATACTATAAACGCTGCAACTACAACCACAGTAGCAAACTCTTTAGCAACTGTAAATTTAGCTGAAATAGAAGATAAATTAAAACAAGGGTCACAAATTGTTTTAAATATTAGATTTGAACATGCATTAATAAATGGAACTACTGGCACTACTTGTTATCAAGATAATGCTGGTTTTAAAACTGCAGATACTTCAATAGGTGTAGTAATAAATCTTACACAAAATTATGCTAATACATATGATTTTGTTACATCATCTGATTTTGAAAATGCAATTGGAACTATTGAAAGCACAAACTTTGAACCAATGGCAACAGCTGATCAAGGTTTCTCTCTTACAGATAGATTTAATGCAGCTTTAGTGCCGCCTCAAATAACATGTGCTTTTACAAAAAATATAAGTAGTGTAACATCTTCTACCGTACAGCAAGGATTTCAAATATCAGGAACTCCTGGTTCATCTTCATTTACAATTCAGTTATTGGCAATGAACTATACTAACACTACGGGCGGTGTTACAAGTAACATGTATGAGTATTTTAGATTTATAAGATTTAATGTACAGTACAGTAGTAATATAAATAAAAATAGTTTACATAGTAATAGAGATTTTGAAACAGGTATTGTGTATATGGATGAATATGCCAGAGCCTCTACGGTTTTAGTTTCTGAATACAACACTATTTACATTCCCCCTGCATCAAGTGTAAATAAAAACAGAATACAAGTAACAGTAAACAACTATGCTCCTACTTGGGCAACTAAATATAAATTCGTAGTAAAGCCAAGTAAAGCAGGTTATGAGACAATATATACAAATTTCTTTTACACCAATCCTTTTGATAATGTAACTCACTTTAAATTAGAAGGAGATAACACCAATAAAGTAAAGACAGGAGATAGAATTATTGTAAAAAGAGATACTGGGGGTGCATTAACATCTTTAGTTGAAACAACTGTACTTGCGGTTGAAGCTCAAAGTTCTGATTTTTTAAACGGAGAGCAAGAGCTTGGAGCAAACTCTGAGCAATTAGCAGGACTTTATATGCAGCTTAAAGCATCTAATTTTAGTATTGAAATTAGTGATGACGCTATAATAGATTATGGAGAAAGAAGTCGAGGTAGTGATAGTGAAAATGCTTGTGGTACGGTATGGGCTTTATCTTATCCGTTATTTACATATGATCAAGCTAATAACTCAACTACAAATTACAATATTCCTGGAGGTTCAATAATAGAGGTTATGTTTGAATTTAGAAGGGGAGGTAATGGATTAGGCGCACCTATAAGACATTGGAGAATAGAAAAAACATTTGTTGCTTCGGAAACATTTAATGATTTTGCAGATTGGTGGACAGCATCTAATATTGATCTTGAAGCAGATCTTTGTGTAAACGTAGAATGTACTGGTGAATATTCCAATGCGTTTGCTACACCATCTGGTAGTGGTATTGATCCATCAATAAGTGGCTCAGGCGGAACTTATAAACGTGCTAACAATGTAGATTGTAATGGGAAATTTACCATGACTTTTCAATTTATACAAGCAGTTCCAGGAGATGTAACCAGTCCTTTATGGTTAGGTGTTAGATGTGGTGGTATTGGAGTAGACGAACCTTTTAATATTGGTAACAAAACAATGACGGTCAAAGCTGACATAGTTGTACAAAGAGCTAATTCAGTATTAGTTTTTGAAACACAGCCAGCTGATGCAAATGAAGAGATATACTATGATGCATCGAGAGCATTGCCTTTAGTTAGAAATGGAGGTACAGGAATTATGTTACATCAATCAGATAATGATACTGATGCTGGAGATCAAAATCAAACTTTAAATCAACCAGCTATAGTAACTTTAGATTTTATGGATTGTTACACGTTTGGTAACGGAGTAGAAAGTTTTAAATATTTAGATAGAATAGAAGGAAGATCTGTAGTAATGGGTCAAAGAGGATTGGCAGCGTCACAACAAGATTTTAAAGAAACAAATAGATTTGCTGATTTAACATACAGTGGAGTATACAGTAGTAGTTCAGGATTAAATAATCTTAATGAATTTAATTTAGGATTAGCTAATTTTAAAACTTTAGAAACTTCATTTGGCCCTATACAATTATTGTTTGCAAGAGAAACAGATATTTTAACATTGCAAGAAGATAGAATTAGTTATGTACTTGCATCTAAAAATATTATTAGCGATTCAACAGGTGGTGGTGTTATTGCTTCAGTGCCTCAAGTTTTAGGGACGCAAATAGCTCGTGTAGAAGAATATGGTATTAGTTATAATCCAGAAAGTTTTGCAAACTATGGAGCTTACTTTTATTTTACAGATACTAAAAGAGGAGCTGTTATCGAACTGGTTGGTAATTCTGTGAATGACAGATTAAAAGTAATATCTGATTTGGGTATGAGATCTTGGTTTAGAGACCAATTCAACTTTCAGCTCAATACACAAAAAATAGGAGGGTACGATCCTTTTATGGACGAGTATGTAATAGGTACTAACTTAAATTCAATTCCTGTTCCAGACCCTGTTTATGGTTGTGGAGTAGAAATAAATTTTAAAAACCAAAATCAAATAGTTTCTAATACTTATGAGTATGGAACTATAATTGGAGCTTCAAACGTAGCTTATAATGTTACTTCAGGTAGTATAACTATAAATGTTTCATGGAATGGTAATAATTTTAATTCAGGTAGCGTTACAGGATCTGGAAACTTTAGTTGGACTAAATCATCTGCCACACCTACAACAGCAACAATAAAAATTACACCTGGGGGAACAGCAACTTATAGTGTAACACCTGAATGTGTAGTCAAAACTCCATTAACAGTATTTAAGTGTTTAATAAATTCAAGTACTAATAGTGGCCAAACTATACACGTAGAATACAATTGGGCAGATACAACTTCTATTAGTCCTGTTGATAGTGACATGGCAACATTAGGTTCTAATAATACTATATTTAGTTTTTATAATAGTCAGGTTGGTGTTAGATCACAAGGAACTTTTCCTTACAGTGGGGTGAATTTTACTATTAGAGTTAACAAAGTTAACTTTGATACATATGATTGGAGTTACCCTCAAGATAATTTTAGATACTTATCTTCTAATACTTTATATCCAAACACACCTTCAGGAGTAGCTTCATTATTAGCAGCTGCAACTACAATACCTAATAGTGCTGTTACTAATCCATCAACTAATATTCATTTAGCAACTGTATCAAATTTAAGTTTACCTACAAATAATCAATATTTATATGTGATATATGACGTAAGAGAAATTTCTGCACAACAATTGTGTTATGATGCAAATTCAGCTAATGATGCTTGTTGTTTATGTACATGGAGTTGTACTTCATTTCTTGCAAGTTCTGGAACAGAGCAACCACAAGATGCTTGTGGGTTAGTTAGATCAAGCACTTATTATCATAATAACGGAAGTAATGCTTTACCAATAGTAGGAAGTTCAATATATACAAGTTCAAATTGTGAAGATAGTAATTTAGGAATAGTAAATTTCTTACCTTTAGGTTATTATAAAATATCAAACACTCAGTATATGCAAGTTGGTACAAGTGGTTTAGTAATTCAAATAATTAATTGTTAAAAAAATAAAATGGCTCAATTAGGAATATATTATTTTAATGGAACATCTTTCTCTACTGCATCTGCTATATATACAAATGCAGCATTGACCACTCTTGCGCCTGATGGATTCTATTCTAATGCAGGTATTGTAAGACAACAATTAAATGGTATTTTGTTAAACGCACAATCATGCGATACATGTGCGGTGTCCTGTGGTAATGGAGTTTCTGCGGCTATAAGCAATCAAAACGGATGGTTTCAAGCTTCAGTTGATTTAGCCAACTCCACAGGTGCAGTTATATTAAGATGTTTTTTAGGATCAAGTATACCTGATGGTTTATTAGTAACATACAATAGTGCTTATTATAATAGACTGACTGCTTTTAACAATCATAATGGAGTAACATTAGTGGACGGATCTGGAGCAACTGTAGATTATGCAGGACAAAATAATCAAGGCACACAACTACCTACGTATGTTGGTAATCAAAATGCAAATTTAGTTGGAAACTACACAACAGCTCCAGGAGGTTCATGTAGTCAAGGAGATAAACCTCAAGATTACGTTTTAACAAGTGGATCTTATGTAGCTCAAGGCACTCTTCAAAGTGTTAGTGTAGTAAATAATCAGGTTGGATACGCCACTGATACATCAACACCTTCCTCTCCAGTATTTACTTTAGTCTTTCCTAAAACAAGTGTTACGCCTACTTTAGGAAATGTATTAATTGCTGCACCTATGTGTGGAACAGCTTTTAGTTGGGAAGTAGATTGTCCAGCAGATTTACCTTCATTTACAGCATCCGCCGCAACTAATAGTGTACCTAATTGTGGTGCAGATACTCAAACGTTATATTTTGCAAGAAACGCTACAGGTACTACAGCTCCTTTTAATGAAGACACTAATACAATACCAAATGTAGGGAACTTTGTGTTTACTACAAATAATGGATCGACTTATTTGAACGACACAGCAACCCCTAAATTCTATTCATTACAAGCTTCAAGTTCATATATTCAAGTTAGAAGAGGGGTAGTAATATCAACTGGAAACTGTGTAACACCATAAAAAAAAACTATGCCTATACCATCATTAAATAATCCATTTACATTAACCTACAGCGAAGGTGTTGAAGGTTGGCCGTCATTTTACACATTCTATCCTGAATATATAAAAGGAATGAATGGTTTTTTGTATACGTTTCAAAATGGAAATATATATAGACATAATACTTCTCCATTACGTAATAACTATTATGGCAATCAAGGTAGTTCACAAGTAACCAGTGTATTTAATCCTGAGCCATCGCTAACAATTAAATTATTTAAAACACTTTCTTTTGAAAGTAATGCGGCTTGGAATTGCACATCTTTACTTACAGATTTAAGTCAAGGAAATGTAGCAGAAATAAACTTTGAACAGAAAGAAGGTGAATGGTTTGCTTATGTAAGACACAACACAGGTGTTACTAATTTTGCTTTAAGATATTCTAATGGTTTAGGAACTATAGCAAGTGTAGCTGGAAACGCCAATGCATTAGTTTGTTCTTTTAATAATAATATAGGAAACCTTATTACTAATGGTGCAAACGCTTATACTTTAGTTAATGGCCAAGCTCCTGTACTTGCAGGAAAAGTAACAGCAGTAACTAAGTTAGGAGACAGCGGAACTGTAACTTTAGATACCACAGTAACGGGCGCAACTGCTCCTGTAGCTAATAACTTTTTATTGTTTGCTAATAACACTGTAGCTGAGAGTTACGGTATGCGTGGTTACTATATGGAATTTACTTTAGTTAATGACGATACTACTGAAGTAGAGTTGTTTTCTGTTGGTAGTAGTATGATGAAAAGTTTTCCATAGAAATTTACTATCTTTGCTTTAAATGAAATTAAATGTAAAGCCTTTAAAATTTGCTGACTATGATAATATATTATGTCAGTGGTGGAAAGACTGGAGATGGACACCACCTCACAGAGACTTTTTACCAGAAAATGGTGTAGGAGGATATATTGTATATGAAAAAGATACTCCTATATGCGCAGGTTTTATGTATGAAACAAACTCTAAGTCTGTCTGGTGTGATTGGATCATATCTAATATACATTACAAAGATAGACAAAAAAGAAAAGAAGCAATTGGATTATTAATAGAACATATAACTGAAATTGCTAAAACAAAAGGATATAAATATTCGTATGCATTAATAAAAAACAAACCTTTAATTGATACCTATAAAAAAATAGGTTATGTAGAAGGTTCAAGTTATACGAGTGAAATGATTAAAGTATTATAATATGGCAGTAACAACAGCAGCAGTAGTAGGTATTGGTTCAGGTTTGGCAAGTGCAGGCATGTCTTTTAGTCAAGCCGCTCAACAAAAAAGAGCATCATCTAAGGCGATAGCAGATCAAAAAAAACTTCAAGCTTCAGCAAGAGAACGAGCAGAGAAAAACTTTTATCAAGGTCTTAATGTGCCATTAGATGCTTATGGTGAACAATTTAGACAAAATATTGCTGGACAACAACAGGCCATTCAAGCTTTACAAGAAGGTGATCAAAGAAACTTACAAGGTGGAATTGGTGCTTTAACCGCAGCAGGAGCAGCGGCTAACGAACAGACTCGTATTGGTTTAGGAGAAGCTTTGTATGAAAATAGAAAAATGAAAGCTGACGCTCAAAATACCATAAACCAAGATTTAAAAGCTATGGACATGGGTCAAGCGGCTGATCAGGCTGCAATGGCCAGAGATGCTGATCAAGCACGAGTTGCTGCTATTTCAAGTGGTATATCAGGTATTGGTACGGCCGCAAATAGTTTAGCATCTATTGCACCTTTATATGGTAAATCTGGCGGTATGAAAAGGGCTGAAAGATTATATGATGGTATGGTTGCTGAAGGTTTAGATATTGATCAAATTTCAAAAGCAGCAGGTGGAGAATTATCAGCAGCAGTAATAAAAAATGCACTGAGAAAACAAGATTTTTCAGGAAAACAAACAAGAGGGTTCTTGAAAGATAAGTTTGAAGGTTTTGACTACTCTATATTTAACAACTTATATACACCACCGAAATAATAGTTTATGGCAGAAAGAGAAAACAACGACAGAGCAGCAGCTGCGAATCAGTATTCGGTATATGTAAATAGGGATACTCAAGCTACTCAAGTTAATTGGGGACAGATAGCCAAGGATTTAACTACAGGTGCAAATGCAATTCGTGACGGCAGAGAGGCTAAAAAGCAAGCGATAACAGATGCGACAAGTAAAGCCATGAATGATTTGGCTCAAATTGCTGATGTTGATAATCAATCATTAGGTAAACTTTTAATTAATGGTTCAGATTTTTCTAAAAAAACATTAATGGCTAATATGGAATTGCTCCGTAATGGTGGTCTTGATCCTAAAGATTATCAATTAATTATGCAAAGTCAATTAGATGGGTATAAAAATTTAAGCCTATACGCTGAAGGAGCTGATGCTAAGTACCAAGAAGCTATGACAAGATTAGAGCTTGGTGAAGACGGTCAGTCCATTGCTTCAGATTTGGAAATGACTTGGAATGAAGGGACATTTGGTTTTGGTAATTTAAGAAATAAAAGATTAATTACTAACCCAAGAAACGGAGAACTGGTTTTAGTTACAATGCAAGATGATGGAACTGGAAATTTAGTTATGCCAGATCCAGATACAAATCCAGAATTTTTTCAAAACACAGCTTACTTAAATGTAGCTACTGATTTTAAATTAGATCGTAGAAACACAAATACATTAGCTGATGGTATTACAGAGAATTTAGCAGATGTAATTTTATCTACATCACAAGAATACAATCTTTATAGTGGTGGTGGTCAAGTAACTTCTATTCAAGATTTTAGAAATTTATTTGATGCAGAAACTCCTGATGGAAAAGGGTATATGGAGTTAAAGAATGATGATGGGTCTAAAATGACTTATGAAGAATTCATGAGTGATCAAATAGATAGTATTACTGGTGATAAAAGTGATTTAAGTTCAATGAATGCTATGCAGGTTTTAACTGGCGCAGGATATAAAATGGTACAGTCTGAAGCTGAAGCTAAGAAAAAAGGTATATCAAAGTATATAATATATAAAAATGTAAATGGTAGACCAGAAATTGAGCTTACAAAAGAACAAATGACGGAGGCTCGAAACATAGCTAAACGTGCTATTGAAAGCCGTATTGATTTAAAAATAAAACAAACTCAAGAAATGGCTGGTAGAGAAGCAAGAGCTGAATCACCATATGAAGGAGAAAAAGGTAAAATAAATAGAAAAAGATCTGCTTATATAAAAGATATAAATAAAGTTTTAACTAATCCTGATATTGCTTCTTCTGAAGCTACAATGAGAACATTAGTTACTAATATTAATGAACAAAGAACTGATGCTGGTAGACCAAGAATAAATGACATTGATATTAATGATGATACAATTATTATTACATATGAATCAGGAGAGCCAACCGTAATAAAACGAAGAATTAGAGATGAGAATGATATGGACACTATCACAAATGAAACATCAGTAAAAGAAGATATTGGTGCGCTATATCAAATTCTTGTTCCTGGTGCGCAATCTGAAGGAGGGGATTTAGCTTTATCACCTTCTGAAATAGATGATTTTATTATAAAAGAAAAAATAGCTGTCGGAGAAAGAGGAGTAAATAGAAACGTAGGTTATACTCAGGATATACAAAAACCTGAAGTGCTTGGAGATGAAACTGCAGTAGCCACACCTACTGGTTCGCAAACCTCAAGAAATTACTGGACAGGAGATGGTGCGCCAGGAAAAACAGAATTAGGGCCTAACATTGGTAATGCTTTTTCTGATGATGATGATCAAATTGCAGAAGTTTCAAATAAGTTTATTGAAGCCTTTACTACACAAGCAGCCTCAGATGCAAGAACAAGAGCTGGTATAAGTGAAGTAAGAACCGTAGTCACTGGAGATGGATCAGGTAGAAAGTCTGTTATTAAGTTTAAAGAAAATGGAGTGGAAAAAGAAATAGTAGTCATGGCTGCAGGAGATATGAACAACGGTGTAGAGACTCGTAAGTATGGACAACAGGTTCAAAGAGCTTTAAATGAGTTAAATGAATTAGCTTACAAAAACAGAGGGAAAGTTAAAAATAAAATTAAAATGAGTTATCCAGCTTTTAAAGCTGACTTTTTAGCTGCTAATCCAGGTGCAACAACTGCTCAAATAACAGCAGCTTTTAATGCTCAATAATAATAATAAAGAATGGAGGAATTATTACAAGAATTATTTGGATTAATGCCCGAGGGGACATTTGTAGATATAGAAGAATTTAAAACTTTTATTGAAGAAGATGGGACTGATGATTTATTTGATTTGTTTAAGCCTGGAACATTTGAAGACGAAGAACAGTTTAATCAATATATTGAGCCATTAAAAAAAAAAGATTCTCCGCAAGTTTCTCCTACCCAAGATATGGGATTGGATACGACTATGCAAGATCAAACAATTCCAGAGGATCAATCTTCATCGGGATTATCTTCTCCGTTGGCAGGTTCATTAAGTGACGGACTTAACGTACAAAATTTAACAGAAGAAAGTGTTTTTATACCTCAAGACCCTGTAGGAACTCGTTACGGAGGTAATACTCAAGTAGGGGAAAAGAATACTTGGCTTGAAGAAATGGTGGGTAAAAACACTGTAACAGATTTTTTTGGAGATTTGTGGAGAGCTGGTAAGCAAGGTGTGGGTCAAGGTGCGACCTTAGACGATGCTCTAAACTTATATGCT
>Ga0181409_1000663_pt1 | contig 13422 bp, 5 predicted proteins | sample 32SPOviralmetaG_FD_130138 | JGI IMG/M metagenome (GOLD analysis project Ga0181409, IMG submission 130138) | Marine viral communities from the oligotrophic San Pedro Time Series (SPOT) site, San Pedro Channel, CA, USA - 32 SPOT_SRF_2012-05-30 | ecosystem: Environmental > Aquatic > Marine > Strait... | reverse complement strand
TACTTGAGTCACATAACCATCGACTGCTCTTGCACAATCAATAGCCCAATCGCGAGAGCCTTTAAGTTCAGCGCTGTAAGCATGATGATATTCGCCTTTCCGAGTGTAAACTTTGTAAAGAATTGTTTTTGTTTTCATTTGTTAGGAATAAATTCTAAAGAAATATTACCGACATTCTGTTTGTTGTCTGACAGATGTCCATAGATAATAACAGCCTTAGACAAAAAATCAATACCTTTTTCATCTAAAAGGTAAGTATCCTCCCCGTCAGAGAACTCTCTTAACAGCCCATGCTTGATCTTTTTTGTCCCTCGCAACAAAAGATCTTTACCCATAAGATGAGCAGTAGTCTTATTAGCCCCTACAACTTTAAATTTAATTGTCATTATATCTCTATTACACCAAACGACGGTATTTTTATCGTCGTTAAATATTATGACTTTTTTATCATACCTTTCAATGAATTTTTTAAATGAGTTAATTTTATGCTTTCTTATGATATTGCTCTTAATGTAATTTTTTCCTAATTGTTTTATAGCATAATCAAATATATGTCGAGCAGTAGCCATTAGATCAGGACTTGTGAAATTTTCCGTAATCATGAATATAAAGGTAAGGTCTAGGTAATCCCCAGCGTCTAAAATAAAAGCTGCTACTTTGAGTTTAGAGTTTTCTTCGACGAGATAAACCTCTGAGGTTTTGCAGTAGTTGGAAAATAAAGTCTCTATTTTTTGTCTTCTTAAATGCGAAGAACGTATATGATCTAAATCGTAAGGCTTAGATCTTAAAAAAAAATTATAAAACTCAAGCCCCAGCTTCTCATCATGTCCTTTTAGATGTGTAATTTTCACTTCTTTTTAATATTATATACTAATAAAGTGTAAATTACATTATGGCGGAAGAAGGAAAAAATAAAGTAGCGCGTAGCTTGTTAGATCTACAACCAACTGCTATATTGGAGATGTTCAGGGTTTATCCTGACAGGATAAATAAGCCAGATTCTTGGCTAGGTTTTCATGGAGGCTCCATATATTCTGACTGTATAACTTGGCAAGGTTCTAAATATGAACCTTTAGCTATGGAAAGCGAAGGCTTCGATATATTAGGGGATGGAAAATTAGCTCGACCTAAAATCCGCGTATCTAATAAAAACAATATAATAACTCAACTATTACAGGTCCATAAGGATTTTAAGAACGCCAAATTTGTAAGAAAAAGAGTATCTGTAAAATTCATCGATGATGTCAATTTCGAGGGCGGTAACCCATTTGGAGAGGCAGACTCGAAAGCAGAACTAACAGACGAGACATGGCTAATGGGTAGAAAAACTCAGGAATCTAAATTATTTGTCGAGTTCGAACTTAATTCACCGTTAGACTTAGAGAGTTCTAGTATAAATTCTCGTAGCGTAGTTTCTAAATTCTGCTACTGGCAATATAGAGGGGAGGGTTGTAGATATCAAGGTTTACCTATAGAAAGGGATGATGGTGAGAAATTCCAAGATCTAGATGGGAATGGAGTCTCTCCAAATTATTCCCCACCAATCGGTTCGCCAGTTTCATTTTTTAATGACCAGTCTGCGATATGGAGCAGTTCAAGAGACTATGTCAAAGGCGATGTCGTTATGACGAAAAGTCCAACTATTTTTTTAGCGAACCCCAATCCAAATTTAGAAGGAGAACCTCTAAAGACCGCTTATGTATGCGTACAGAATAATAAAGGGCAAGCTCCAGAAGGTAATCCCAGTTTCTGGCAAAGAGACGGATGCACTAAAAGACTCTCCGCATGTAGAAAAAGGTTTAATACTATAGATTTAGTAGCATTCGAAGAGGGGCAAAATATCAATAGCGGTTTTAATGCAGTAAAAATTTCTGGTATGAAAAGCGAGGGGGATGATATCCCGACGAATACAGGGTTATTTCATACTAACGAGCTAGGATTAACAGGTCAACTCACAGGTGAATTCACTATTATGGGTTGGGTTAATATCGACATTAATAGCCCAGCTGGAGCAGGAATATTAAGCACTTCGCCGAGAGACGATCAGTTCTGGCCCAATACACAATATCTAAATATCAATGCTAATACTAGCCTACTTAATATAACAAGTTCCTCACAAAACTACAAAAGAGGGGATAAGACCAATCAAATATCAGCTAGTTATTTTGGTTATAAGATAAGCCCAAGTACGGATCATCCAAATAGCAATGCTTATAGGACTATAAATCTAAGCAAAGAGCAAAATGCTGGAGATTCAAGAGAATGGGTCCAGTATGTAATAACACATAGTAAAGATGATTCTGTTATTAATGGGGGCGGGGAAGACCAGAATACATTAATTAAATTTTACGTGGATGGGCAACTTCTATCAGACCCCAAAAACGCCAATACTATTAGCACCGCAAACGCAGCGAATAAACAAGGTAATTTCGCCAGTTTAACTCAAAGAAAAAATATGAATTGGGGTACTGATGGCGAAATAGCGCTACCTCAAACATTTATGTTGGGTGCGGTAGAATTCTATGGAGGAAGAAGAGGTTATGAACTTCCCACAACACCTCACACAACTTCAATGAATGGTGCGCTTGGGCCTTGGGCAGTATGGAATAGACCGATCAACGATGAAGAAATAAGCTACCTCTATAAAAAAATACCCACCCCAAATAATACTTCCAACACTTTAGATTTTGCCCCTCGAAATTATTATGAATGTACTGGAAGATTTGGGACATTAACGGGAAGTGGTGATGGGACACTTTCTTACGGAAAGGACAGTCTAGTCGCTTGGTGGGATGCCTCAACTGGACTAATACCATCCACTTCAGATATAGGAATGTTAGATATTCATACAGGAAATCTCCACTTAACTGGAAGCGGCCAATTCACAGGGATACTCCAAGATTACAAACAAGCGCCATCAACACTTTTACCAAACCCAACCCCAGAATTCCCAAACTTTGGAGGATTTCCTGGAACTGACGGATTCGGCTATGCAAGAAATACACAGATGTAAAGGGGAGGTAACTGCCCTCCATAAAATAAAAGAAATGTCCCACAGGCATTTCACTCAAGAAATATGTGGTTTTTTAGGTTACGATAATGAGAAAAAAGAATTTATCGTCCAACGTGAAGACAATATAGCCGAAGACCCTAGATCACACTTCCTTATCAACCCTTTAAGCTACCTACTTTTCAAAGACTCTTGTAGTATGGTAGGGGTTTTTCATAGTCATATAGTAGGAAATGAAAAAGAATCAGAATTTGATGTGAAAATGGCAGATAATTGTTGCCAACCATTCTTAATATACAGCCTTAACACAAAAAAAATAAATATTTATACGCCCAAAACCATAGAATCAGATGTAAATATATTGGAAAGGGTAAAGGCTGTAAAATGACGATAGTAAATATACATGGAATTCTAGCTAGAGAGTTTGGTAACTCATTTAAATTAAGCCTTCCTAATCCAAGAGATGTCTTAGAAGCTATAGATTGTAATAGGGAGGGTTTTCTGCAAAGATTGGTGCAATTGCAGAAAGAGGGATTTTGTTATGACCTTATAATAAACAAAGAGAGAATCACTAATGGCCCAGATATGGATAACATATCGAACCCTGCCACAATAGATCTAGTCCCAGCTATCGTAGGTAGTGGCCCCGCAATGGGACCAATTCTCGCTGCAATTGGATTTAAAGGAGCAGGACTTAAAATCGCAACTTTTATAGCTAATGCCATTATTTACGCATCAATTAGTTATGCGCTATCACCAAAACCTGAAAACGAAGCTTTAGAGATAGAAGTTGATGGGTCGAAAAGCTCCCTTATTTTTAGTAATCCAGTAAATGTAGCCAGCCAAGGTTCTCCAGTCCCCATAGGTTATGGCAGATTGCAAGTCGGATCACAAGTAGTGCAAGCCACAATCAAATCGTTCCCACAACATCAAGAACCTTCAAAGGCTTTAGGAGCCGATAAAGGTAATCCAAATTTTGTAGGTAATAGAACATCATGAAACACCTCCTAAAAAAGTTAAGCATAGCGGGAGCAGGGAGTAAAGGTAGTAAACCTAAACCTCCTATTTACAAACCTCCTATCATGGGCGAACTCCAATATGGAGCATCTCATAGTTACGCAGAGACTTTAGATTTAATAAGCGATGGTCCTATTGAGGGGATTGTTAATTCGAATGGAGAAGTAGTAGACGGCTTGGATATTCTACAGGGTATTTACTTAGATAATACAGCTGTAGCCATTACTAATCAATTAGCTCAAAAGAAAAACAGTCTCACACCATTAGAACAAGAAACGTTTGATTCTCTAAACATAGAGTTAAATTCTGCTACATCAGTTGATTATGTTAGTAAATTTTTTCTAGAATTAGAAAAAGTAACTCAAAGGAGTGCTGCTGGTAAGATTACATCTTTAAAATCTACACCCACGAAGCCTGTAGATATATTTGAGGTTGACTCATCAAATAATGCTAACATGGTATTTTTAAGGACGCATACAGATCAATTCTCACCTATAGAGGCAAAAAACGCAACAGAACCCGCCGTTCTACCTAAGAAAATAACTGACTACGCTCTTTCTATAAGGCAATTTATTAAGTATAGAGACGCAGGACCAGATCACACATTCCATCTGCATTTTGGTGATAATATATTATCTGCTTCTGATAATAACGCAGCTTATAGGAATGATGCTCAAGCAAAAGGGACTGTACAAACACAGAACTTAATATGGGCAGATAATGCCACATTGGACTCGTCGAAATTTTTATTCGCTTTAAACCCTAGTATCGATTTTATATCAATCGATGGTCAGGTGGGCGTAATCGGGAGATTGAAAACTTCACTACATAAAGACTCTCAAATATTTGCTGGTAATACTCAAGTCCTCACTGACTCGACATTATCTGATCTTGATGAAATTTTAAACTTGTATAATAATAATAGCACAAGTGAAGGAAATCAATTGCAGAAAGAATTAGCGTATAGAGCTTTATCGACAATAGGATGGGAAGAGGGAGCGGTAAATAGTTTACTCCCTAATTACTTAGATAGTTCTGCTGGAGGTGTGGTTATATGCAAGATAGGAGATACAGATTATTCTAATTTACAAACTAAAAATATCTTAGATGGCGATTCCTTGATTAAAATGAGAACTCTGCCATATGGTACTAAATATAAGTCTAACCTCATAGCTTATCTTCAAAATTCAGATGTGAGAGTAACGGATGTTACTTGCCCAGAAATTTCTACAGATGGGCTTTTGACTGGGAAGATGCATGGGTTCTTAATTTTTGAATTCCCGATTAATATAGAAACTAGTGATAATTATATTAGAAGGGCTAGAAATAATCAATCATTAGACCCTTTATTTTATGGTAAGAACCACACGTTTCAAATACCAGACTATGTTATAGAACTTTTAAAAGACATAAGTTCATTTAGATACTCAAAGACAATTCAAGATGGATCTAATTCGACAACTTTGTCTTTAGACCCAACAATTAATTCTATTCACAGCAACCAATTAAAATTTAATTACAGTAATGTATTAGCTGAAATTCGTAAAGGTGAAGAAAGTCAAACACCTTTTGATAACTTTAAAAAGATTTTCATCGATCACCCTTACAGTAGAGAATTATTTGGACCTTTTGGGACGGCTAAAGCAAAAGGTAGCGCGATAAACAATAATGAACAAACAAACGCTCCTCAACGAATCTCTGCTAACACTAACATGTTAACTAGGATTAACGTTTTAGAGAAAGATGCTAATAATTTTAACCTTGAGTTAGGTGAAGATGGACTACCTACCACTGAAGGAAGTGATGATATAAGAATAGATTCGGGAAACAAAGATCGAAATTATTCAACTTGGGGGAATAGCTCTTTCCAGAGTTTTGATGAAAAAGCTATTCCAGTAATTCATACAATTTACAATCCTAATGTAGAAGAAGTTTTTATCACTTTAGATATATCCTCTCTAAAAGACACTCTTGTTAGAGATGTAAATAACGTTAGAAACAGCCCCCTACCAGATAATGAAAATTTAAAAACAGGGACAACTTTCCCTACAGTTTTAAATATAAGTGTTACCACTGGTTTTTTTGATGAAAATGGAAATGAAGTAGAGTTCAGAACTTATGACTATAGAATAGTAGCATTAATAGATGGAAGCACTTTAATAGATATCGGGAATCCAGATTACAAATCTACTGGTAGAGATTTCGTTGTAGAACTCAATAACTCAGATGATGATTTGAATTATCTTTCCCGACCCTTCCAACTCCCTGATAATAATATCCGAGAAAACTCATCTCTTAACGCAGATGGAGAACGGAGTATAGAAGCTGGAGTTATTGATAAAAATCAAGACAGAAAAAGATACGTAAAAATTCAAAAACTATCTTATGAAACTAATTCTGTTTTACTGTCTAAAGTAGTAGCAGTAAGCAAAGTCACAGAAATAATAAATGCAGATCTACCTTATCCATTTTCTGCTATAGTAGGGACAAAATTAGACTCTAGATCTTTTGGTAGTATACCCAAAAGAAGTTTCGATTGTAAACTTAAAAAGGTAAAAATACCTAGTAATTATTTTCCTACTAACAAAGGTATAGATAAAAGGTATTATAATACCACAGCTGAATTTGAAAATGCTAGCCAAGTAGATAAATCGATTTACAAAGGAGATTGGGATGGCTCTTTTCACCAAACTCTACAATGGACAGATAACCCAGCGTGGATACTTTACGATCTACTGACAAATGTTAGATATGGGATGGGTTCTCACATCAGCGCAGACAACATAAATAAATGGCAACTTTATAAAATAGGTAAATTCTGCGATAATGTAGATAATGAAGGAAACTTCTTAGGGGTAACTGACGGGAGAGGGGGGATAGAGCCTCGCTTTTCTTGCAACGTAGTATTCGATCAAGGACAAAAAATATTTGACGCTATAAATACTATCGCATCTCTCTTTAGAGGCCGAACTTTCTTTAGTAATTCTGAAATTAATTTTGTTGATGATAGACCTAGATCAGCAGTTAATCTTTTTACTAATGAAAGTGTAAAAGATGGTTTGTTTTTTTACTCAAACAACAGGAGAGACGAACAGTTTAATACTATAGAAATAGGCTATAGGGATAGATTCGATAATTACACCCCTAAAATAGAAGTCGTAGAAGACGAAGAGGATATTAAAGAGAGAGGGATTTTTAAAAAACGTATTGAGGGGGTCGGAATAACTTCTAGAGCTATGGCTCGTAGGGCAGCTCAACACCAAATCTTTTCTAAAATAAAAGAAAATCAACAAATAGCTTTTACCGCTGGTTTAGAGACCCTCTTATGCAAACCTGGAGATCTAGTTATAGTAGAAGATGAACTGAAGACTAATATAACTAATTTCGGCAAAATTCTAGATGTTAACCTAGAAGATGAAACGATTAGACTTAGTAATACATCTTCTTCTTTAATGACGACGGGAGTTTTAACTGTTTATAACCCTACTGGTAGTGACGACATTGATGAGTTAAATATAGCGGCAAATCAAAATAGGCAACGATATAATGGTTTTACTATTACTGGAAACAGTTCTTTGAGTGCAAGTTTTTCCCCATTTACTGGCCAATACAGCTTCTCAAACTACACAGATGGTTATAATCAATCAACTGGATTTAGCTCAGCAGATACTAGATATTCTGAGTATGCTTTTTATACAGGGCTATCTGGCACATACTTATATTTTGAAACAGGTGTGACAGGGTGGGTTTTTGGGTCTGGAAATGCCAAATCTTTGTATTCTGGAGATTTTATTTCTAAAGAGACAGGGGCGCAAACACTTACAGAATTTAATACTGGTAAGATATGCGCTTTAAATATGAACACCTCAGATAAAAGGAATGCATTCTCTATATCATTCTCAGGCTTTGATTCAGATAGTTTTAGAGGTTATACCAGAGGTATAACTAATTCAGAGTTATCTGGTCTAGCACCTGAACAAATAATTGATATTAACGTAACTGGGATTGTAACTAATCTAGATTATGGATGTTCCCTTTCAGGCTTTGATAAACCAGAGCTTTTAAAATCTATTCACTTAGGTAGTGCAGCGAGATTTCAAATTAAAGATGCTAGCCCCTTCTTTTACAAAGTGATTTCGATGAAAGAAGAAAATCCTAATGAATATCTTGTCACTGCAACAAAATACGATACTGGTAAATTTGATCTCATCGACAAAAATATAAGCATAGAGAACGAAGCTAATACATTTAGTTACCAAGTAGCTCAAACAATTAACGGGGTGACCTATGAGACTTTAAGCGCTCCCGCCTTTGCAGGAGATGTCACTACTGGGATACCTAATGCAACAGATCAAACCTTCAATATAACAGGAAATTGGAGCGCTGTAAATAATAGTACTGGTTATGGGGTAAGACTCACTCTACCAAACGGTCAAGTATTTAATAGTAGTACCACAGATACAGGCATTAGTATTTCTGGACTAAATCAAGTGGGCGTGTTCAATCTAGGTGTAAATGCTCTTGGGAATATGGGGAGAAGTTGCGGTGGAAACGCATACTATGATTCTCCATATGTAGATACTGGAATATTTATTATTTACGAAGACGCTCTCACTTATACTAAATCATTTTTAAATAAAATAACCATTCTATAATGAATTACACGGGATATTCAGTATTAAAAATACCTAAGACTGGAGCAGCTTTTGCATACGCAAAAGAAGCAAGGGATTTCGCTACTGGAGCTACAGGAGTAGGAGGTTATTTACGTTCTGACGCAACTACTTCTGGATGGACAGATGTGCGTTTTGTGAGCGCAATTCTAGAAGGCTCCAGCTCTTTACCTTTATCCATAGGAGCCACTTACTCGGATCTTTATACTGGCGCAGCTACTGTTATTGGCGGCTCTACCCCTATCGGAGATTTAAGATCAGAAGATGGACCCTATGTTGGTGTAGGTAACAGTTCAGTTTATTCGACTAAAAAAGGTCAAGAATACGGAGCAGCTTTCTATGCCACTTATATCGGAGGTACTAATTCAGCACCTAAAAAAATTGGTATAGGAACCAGCAGCAGTGAAATTAGTACAAGCGGTTACTATGAGGGCAATTTTACCACCCGAAATATTAACGAATTTGAAAGCAATTACAATGCGGATCTAGACGATCCTACAAAAATAATTACAGGTAGTGGAGTATACACAAATGGGGCAGACATATCTCTTCAATTTAATATTCTAAATAGAAATGGTGAACTACTAACATCAGCAGCTCAAATAGCTGCTGACCCTTTTGTTAGTAAACAAATAATTAGTATTTTAGATACTGATTCAAATGTAGTGTTTCCAAACTACAGAACCAATGGGGACTCAACCTTTAATTTCTCTCGTTCCCAAAATATAGATGTTTTTGGCTCTTATAACAGAAACTTTGGAATAAGAAATGAGGTTGTAAACCAAGACGGTGGAATTACGACTGGAGAGTTCTATCTCTACGCTAATACAGCTACATTCGATGGGGTGATAGTCCAAGCCTCTGGGGAAACATCTCTAAATCAAAACCTCAGTAACCATTTCCCCCCGAACACTGGCACTATAACATCTGCAGCTGATAGAGCAGATGCGATAAAATATTTTAATGATCAACCAATTAACGCTTCTGGATCTACTGGATTTATAGAGTTAACACTAAACTTCAACGAAAGTCCTAATTTTACTAACTTAGGAGATGTAGCTATATGGAATGGGACATCTGGCGATTTCGACACAAACAGAGGGAGTTTTGTAGGTAATTATCCATTAAATTCATTACAAGAAGGTCAAAAAATAATACTTACTGCCAATGATGGTATTATAGAAGGCACTGGGCTTTTCTTTAAATTGATTGCAGATAGTGCTGTAGGTTTTGAGCCAGAGATTTTAACTATAGGGCCATATACTCTTGAGCCTAATATAGAAGGCCCAGATTTAAATGTCTACAATCAAAGTATTGATCAACAAATTATCGTATCAGACATTTCTATTCAGGGTGGTGTAGAAGGAAATGCAACACAAGGTGGTCATTTAGGAATAGGTACGAGTGCGGTTAGTTCGTCGCAAATGTTGATTCAGGGCAACAATACTAGTGTAGAAATAGCTAATTCAGAAGGTTATGCAATTGACACTGAACAAAAATCAGCATTAGCCTCAAAAGACGGAGCTATATACTCTACAGGATCAATGATCGCGGGTGGATCAGGTCATATCATTAGTGGCGATTATGATACTATCGCTGGAGGAGCATTAGGAAATATTTCTGGAGGAGATTTTAACTTTATTGGTGGTGGATCTGGAATTGATATAACCAATTCTGACTTTTCATCTTCACTTGGTGGTAAAAATAATGATGTAAGTGGGGCTGATTATTCTGTTATACTAGGTGGAACTACTAACTCTATTATTACAGGGCAGAGTCATTTTATCGGAGGAGGTAGTCTTAATCAAATTTCAGGAACTAATGCAAACAATGACTTTTCTAACTCTTTAGTCGGAGGAACGGACAATAGAATATTTGACTGCCAATATTCGTTTATTGGAGCAGGAGCTTCGAATACCATTTATTCTAGTAGCTCCGTAATTGGTGGAGGCTCCAGTAATATCGCTTCTGGTGACTCTTCTGTGGTTTTTGGCGGCACGAATAATCAAGCTCTTGCTAATAAAAGTGTAGCTGCTGGCGCTTATTCTAAAGTTCAAGCGGGACATCATGGAGCTTTTGTATTTAGTGATTCTAATGCCACACCAACATTATCTACTGGGGCAAATACCGCGACTTTAAATTTCGAGGACGGAGTCTATGTTCAAACAACAAGCGGTCTTTATGTTAATGGGAACCCTGTAGTAACTGGATCTACAGCAGGAACTGATGATTTACAAGATGTTACTGATCGCGGTAATACTACAACTAATGATATTAGTATTGGATCGGCAACTAGCCCAAGCTTTACATCAGGAGGTGGTCTACAGATAACTCATGCTACTCAAGCAAATCTTAGATTATCAGACTCTACTAATGCTAGTTACAATACAGACGTAGCGATGTCTAATGATGACTTCTTCCTTGTGAATAGGTCAGCAACAGGACACTTAAAATTCAGAGTGAATAATAGCACTGAAGCTATCACTGTATTACAAGATGGTAAAGTCGGTATAGGGGCAACTGCTCCATCAGTAGGATTACAGCTTGGAAACAGTGCATCAGGGGAAACAAAAACTGCCATTTTCAATTCAGAAGGCGGCGCAGAAATTGGTCTCAAAATAAAATCTAGAACCAATAGAGCCAAACTAGCTGTATCTGATAATGATACTACTGCTTATGTGGTAGCAGAAGGGACGATAGCCTCATTTGGAAGATCGGATACAGCAGCATCTACTAACATATCAGTATTAGCTAATGGCAATGTCGGTATAGGATCAACGAGTCCTAGCCGTCTATTGACCCTAGAAAATAACTCTTCCACAGTAACGAATAACTCCCAATTGAGAATCAATAATGCTGGAGCTGGTGATGCTTACATATATTTATTCGCTGGAAGTGATTGGTCATTAGGTATCGACAATAGCGACAGTGATAAATTTAAACTATGCACAACCAATGATGTTAGTGACGGGACTGAAGTAGTTACTGTTGATAGAAATGGCAACGTTGGTATAGGAACAACTAATCCAGATTCAAAACTTTCTGTAACAAGTTCAACAATTAATAGTGAGGACATTCTATATTTAAAATCAGGTGCAGACAGTGTTAATGATTATTTAGGTATTGCATGGGAAATTGGAGCAGGTGGAAACGGTCCTCATTCCGCAATAAGATCCTTTGCAGGGCCGTCAGGATCAGATGCGCGTCTTGGTTTTCTAACAACTAGCAATGGAGGCACTACTCTTACAGAAGGACTTAGTTTAGCTCATAATGGTTATGTTGGCATAGGAACAACTACTCCAGCTACGCCACTCCATGTTACTGGAGAAGTTAGGGTAGATGCTACTGAAGGTGTAGCAGCAAAAAAAATTAGATCTAGCTACTTTTCAAGTAGTCAAAATTTAGATTTAGTTTGCGGGGCATCAGCAAGTCTAATACTTGGAGATGGAACCGCAAGATTAACATTGGCTTCTGATGATAGCGCAACCTTTGCAGGATCTATCACTACTAATTTAAGTTCTGCAGGAACATATTTTACAGGAGGTTCTGGAAGTATAAGACAATTGTCAATTACAAGTGGTACAAACATTTCTGCACATGCTCTTCACACTTTTAATATAGCTTCATCTAATGGTAAATACGAGTTTGATATTAATGGACTTACAGAACTTTCGTTAGATAGCTCTAGGGCAACTTTTGCAGGGGCTGTTACAATAGCAAATTTATCAGTATCACAAACAGCACCTACCACTCAACTTCTTTTTGATAATAACAATATTGATGATGGTGGAGGTTATAATATTGATTTTAAATCAAGTTCTAATGATACCGCCAATAGATTCATGGCAAGAATCCAAGCATTGCGAGGTAGCGGTGCTATAAGTAGTTTAGGATTTTTTACAGAAACAGGATCGGCATTAACAAGGGCGTTGCTATTAGATAGCTCACAAAACGCAACTTTTGCAGGTGATGTAACCGTAAGTGGCGGCGATATCACATTAGGTGGAACAGGTAGAATACAAGGGGTTGATACTGTAACAGACGGTACAGACGCTGCCAATAAAACTTACGTTGATAATGCTGTTGGAGGAAGTGGCGGTCCTTTCTTACCACTAGCTGGTGGTACGATGACTGGTGACATACTATTGGGAGCTTTCAATAAAATAAGTGGAGTAGCTACTGACAATTTAGTAATTGGAGTTGATAAGAATAACGCAAGTGGAAGCTCTAGTATAGATTTTCAATTAGATGGAAGTACGTCTGCTTTGTTTATTAATAATAGTAGAAACGTTGGTATAGGAACTACTAATCCTTTGGGATTATTACAAGTCGGCAAATACACAGTAGCATCACAGGGAAACCAAGGAGTTTCTGGAAATATAAGTAGTTTCGCTGATAGCGACACCAATAACATATTTTTAGGGTTAAAGAACGGCGCTTATCCTAATAGGGGTTTCGCATTCAGAACTGTAGCAGTAGGCGTTAATTCTGATTTTACTATTTACGAACACGGGCAAGGCTCTGCGGAAGTATTTAGAATAACCGCTGGCGGTAACGTTGGTATAGGAACAACAAGTCCAACTTCCAAGCTCTACGTATCAGGACAAGCAAGAATTGACGGTTCTACAACAGATGGACTGACAATAACATCTAGCGCAGGAGCAAGTAAGGGATTATTACTTTTCAATAATTCAAGCACAGATACGGCTAGTATAATAAATT
>Ga0181409_1000659_pt1 | contig 13458 bp, 16 predicted proteins | sample 32SPOviralmetaG_FD_130138 | JGI IMG/M metagenome (GOLD analysis project Ga0181409, IMG submission 130138) | Marine viral communities from the oligotrophic San Pedro Time Series (SPOT) site, San Pedro Channel, CA, USA - 32 SPOT_SRF_2012-05-30 | ecosystem: Environmental > Aquatic > Marine > Strait... | reverse complement strand
GCTTGCGCGTCTGCGGGTGAGAGGCCATCATCAGAAGACCATTCGGGGTTACGATCACCCATATCGTTTTGGATCTGCGCGAGCAACTCTCCCACTACTTCGGGCGTGGGGTTAAAGTTGCCAGCGCGAGGTCCATCATCGAGCATGTCGCGTAAGTCGGTTTCATTCATCGGGGCGAGACTATCAGCAATAGGATTTTGAACTGTCATGTCGGGAGTATGGGGGAAAATTGACCAAGCGTCAAATTAAAAAAGAAAAAAAACCCCTCCCGCTGTCTAGAAAAGCAGGAGAGGTTTGATAGCCAACCTTGCGATTAACTAAGAGCAAACTTTTCGTTTAATGCAGCAACGTGCTTGCGTGTCCACTTTACGTTATCAACGAAGCTTTCAAACTTATCATCTTGCACATCTCCCATTCTTTCGGCTAGGTGTTGATGAACGAGACGCAAAGCATATTCAAGCATGATAGCCTGATCTTGGTTTCTCACTTCGATACGGACGGATTCAGTTGATTTAGGCATAAGTGAATTCTACATTATAGTTTCTTTTCGTCAAGAGAAAAAAGCACAAAGGTCATTAAGGTTAACAACAAATAAGTCAAATATAGGCCCAGATATATGGGGCTATAACTCATTGATACTCAGTGAGTCACAGAGAAACCTAAAAAGAAAAAACGCTCTAAGTCACTGATACTCAACGAGTTACGGGCGATGGTCCGGCCCCCGCTCGTAACTCCTTGACGTTCAACGACTTACAGAGATTTTTTTATTAAAGTGAATTTTCGTCACGCCACAAAGAAACTTCCCATTTTCTCCGAAGCTCCAAACCTTTTCGGATTTTTCCCGCTGCCATTCTATATTGAGGCATGACCACCTCAACGCTTTTATAGTTTCCATTATTGAGTCTATTCTTTTTTTCGCAGACAAGCTTGCGAAGTGAACCTTGACCACAGTTGAAAGTAAAACTTGTGAGTGATGCCAATTGATTTTCGGTCAATGGAACTTTTACAATTCTCATCACATGATTTTTAGCAACAAGCAATTCTTCTTCTAACAGTTTCACTGCTTCTGATTCTGTGATAGTGTCGCCCCATCTAACATTTTTGGTATGGCCATAGCCGATAGTCATGACTCCACCACTGCAACGATACGCTTTAGACTTAAAACTCTCGTAGTGTTTTACTTTAGAAAACATTTTATCCCAAGCAGAGATTTCTTTTTTGATTTCTTTTTTAACCTCTTCGACCCTGTAGGATTTTTTAGGTCTAACAAGAACAGGAACTAGATCTTCTTTCTTGTCTCTCTTGTAAAAACGCTTTGGCTTAACAAGCACGGGTGCTTGCCATGTTTTGACAATCTCAGGCGCGGCTTGCTTCTGAATCTCGACAGTCGTCGGGGTAACCTTTACTTGTTTTTCTTTATTGGCCACTTTGCCAGCCTCCTGAAAGAAGTAAACTGATACAGCAAGCAGTGTGATGATTAGGAGTTTTTTCATTTTATTTATTATCAAAGTGATTATTCAACCATCCTTGGACAGCTTCTCTGCCAAAACGATTATGTAAACGGCGCAAAGTAAAGTGGCTGTAACTAACTACACCATCAACCTCAAGCTCCGCGATGTATTCTTGCATGGCTTTTTCGAATTGTTCTTTTTCTGTCATGATTATTTTAATTCCTCCAATTCAACTTTCAACTCTTGGCACTCTTTCTGGAATTGACCTGAGACCTCGGAAGCTCTAGCAACCATCTTGTCCCAATTCTCTTCGGCCTTCTTCATTGCTTCTATTGCTTCCTGTGATTCTTTTGATAAGTTCATAATGTTTGTGTCTGGAAAATTGGTCGCTCTAAAAGGAATTGCACCTTTGTCTTTCTCGCCCGAACCATTTGGGTTGCGGTGGCTTATGATTGGAGAGGCCGTGGAGAATGTTTTACTTTTTAAACTATAGAGCTTTTGTCGCTGGGGGAAGTATAAACGATTTTTGCGTTCAGCACAACACCTTTTTAATCTTTTTTTAATCTTTTTTTAAGCTGTCAGACAGGTTGATTTATTTTTGTTTTTGGGCTTGCCATGCTTCGGGATTCTGCTATAGAAAAATTCTTCGTAAGTCCTTGATACTCAACGAGTTACGAGCGAGCGACCCCGCCCCGCCCGTAACTCCTTGATACTCAGTGAGTTACGAGGGTTTTCTTATTAGTTGTTTTCTCGCGGATGTCAACACAAAAGATTAATTTAATTCAAAAAAAAAGCTCCCTTTCGGGAGCCTTGTGTGGTGCGGATTAGTAATCCAAGCGACTGTCATCGTAATCGCGAGCGCAAGCCTCCTCCTCGACCCGCCGACCCTCGGCCCAGAAGTGTCTCCATATCCCGATGGCCATCGTTCCATCTTCGAACATTTCTGGGATTACCCAGCCAAGGTATGAACGGGGGCAAGTGATACTCTCATGACCTCGGAGTCCTGCTTGATATGCTAAGTCTGCTAAGTGGTTTTGTGTTACTGTTGCCATGCCGATAGTATACTCCAAAAAAGAATTACGCGCAAGATCTTTTTGCATATAAATCAAAAAAAACCCGCCAGCCTCCGAAGAGACTGACGGGCGACACACAACACCATTAGAAAACTGATTTGGCTAGCTGGTAAGCGGTCGCCACGCGACCCTTTACCTTTTCGATTCCTGCAACGTGCAGGGTGCGGAACTTGGTCTTGCCTCCATCGTCGAGGTCTTGAACCTCGCCTTGGATGTAGCGACGGCCCGATCCTTTGGCGTGACCAGTGTAGTCGATTGACTTGATCACGAACTGACGAACGCCGTCATTCTTGACAGTGGAATCATCGCTGTTGAAGTAAGTGACAACGCGATTGGTCAACTTGTTCTTGAGGTCTTCGTCGCTGAGTCCATAGAGGGAGTGATCGAAGCGGGTGGTGGTGGTAGTGGTATTTGTCATAACGAGAGAATTATAGTCTAGATTTGGGGTTGGTGCAAGGATTATTTTGATCTTTTTTAGAGGTAAGAAGCGACAGAAACAAGAGCTTCCACCTCTGCTCTCTTGGCTGCGCGTTTGGCTGCGCGGATATCAAGGAGGGCTTTAGCTGCTTGCTCGCGGGTGATAGCTTGGAACTTGTAGCGACTCCACTGGCTATTTTTTACAGAGATGTGCAAGTAAGTCATCCCCGTGCGGTAGACCGAGAGAATCAGATGCTTGGTCTTGTAGGTGCGGAACTTTGGTGATGTAGTAGTGTCGGACATGGGCATAGTATACAGGAGAATCTCACAAAAGAAAAGCTTTTTCTGCATATATTTAATCTTTTTTTTTATTTAAAAGGGCTTGACACGATGGCTTGTTTTGATATAGAAAAAACCTTCGTAAGTCGTTGATACTCAGTCAGTTACGGGCGGGGCGGGGGCGCTTCGCCGTAACTCGTTGATACTCAGTGAGTTACAGCGATTTTTTTTATAACATAAAAACTCGACCTGTCAAGTATTTTTTTTTGGTGGATGGCGGGGGGATCGAACCCCCATCCGAGACTCGCGTCCCGTCGAAACCATTGGCCACCCAACTTTTTACTTGCCGTAAATCATGCGGAGTTCGCACGAGGCTTCGTTGACGATTTCCGCAGTCACTCCCTGCGGCTCTTTGCATGCATCCGCGATGCCCTTGCGGATGATCCTCTTTAGTTTTCTCTCGCGCATCAACTCCCCAATGTGATGAGGGAAGAGAATGGGATAGGTGAGAATCAAGATTGCTTTCCCCATTGGGGACTGATATTTAAAATTGTGGAGATTCATAATGGTAGTTTTCTTACTTGTTATTTTTTAGGCTAGGAATCTAGGATCTTGCTCTGGTTGATTGGGAACATTTTCAAGGAACCATTCCCTTTGTTCTTTTTGGAATTTTTTGCAGTCTTCCACAAACTGACCAGAAACCTGAACGGTCTCCTCTGCCAATTTGTCCCATCCTGCTTCTGCTTTTGCCATTGCTGCTAGTGCTTCTTCGGTTGCTGTCATGTGTGAATTCTACTTTATTTTTCTGATTGGTGCAAGCTCTTTTCGTATAAAAAGAAAAGTTTTTTAACGGGGGCGGGAGTTACGACCATAGAGAACTTCCAATCTTTCTCCATGCTTGGAAGCCCAAGAAGCCTTACGGTTTTCGAACTCCTCGACGCGAACGAACTTCCCTTCGGGAAAAGCCCAGTGTTGACCACTGTTCAATCGCTCAACTGTTTTGGTGTTGGTAGTCTCGCCCCAAACAAACTCTTTGCCTTCAGCGGTTTTTGAGATGATGACGAAACTCTTGATTTCGTCTGCGTGTTTAGCTTTCCCTCCCCATGTGTATATCGTTGCCATGCGTGTATTTTATCACAGATCAGGGTAAACAAAAAGCTTTTTCTGCATAAAAATGTATTTTTTTTTAGGGGAGGGGTTTTCTGAAACTTTTTGACTTTTGTTCTTGACGCATTCGGCGCGGGGGGTGGTGAACACTATAAAGAAGTTATTTTTCATATTAAAAGTGGCGGTGCGCCACAGAATAAAACAAAACAAAAGCTAAACCCGTGTAATAAATAAAAAGAAATGATAAAAGACAGCAGCTTGTTATTGGGTCATATTGAATTAACAAAAAAACAAAAAGAATTCTATGACATAATGTCAGACAACAATACTCGGATTGTATTTCTGGGTGGGCCAGCAGGAACGGCTAAGACATTTCTTTCTGTTTATAGTGCTTTGGATTTATATAATAACGACAAAAACTTAAAAATATTGTATTTGCGTAGTGTTGTGGAGAGTGCGGATAGGGGGATAGGTTTTTTGAAAGGTGATATGGATGATAAGTTTGGGCCATATATGGCTCCGTTACTGGATAAGATTGACGAGTTATTGAACAAGCCAGAGAAAGACCAGTTAAAAAACAAAAGAGTATTAGAAGCGGAGCCGATTAACTTTTTGCGTGGATGCACTTGGCGGGATAAGATTGTGATTGTGGATGAGGCTCAGAATATGAGTGTGAGAGAGTTGACTACTGTGCTTACAAGGATTGGTCGTGGCAGTAGGTTATTTGTGTGTGGGGATAGTTTGCAGAGTGACATTAGGAGTAGTGGGTTTACTAAGTTGGCTAATTTGTTTAAAGACGAGCAAAGTTCCAAAAAAGGGGTGCATAGTGTAGAGTTTAGTAAGGAAGATGTGATAAGAGATAAAATTATTACATATCTTGTAGAAAAAATTGAATTATTAGCCCCAAATCAATAAAATTTCATATGAATAAAGTTTTCTGTTCATCCTGCGGTCAAAAAAACGTGTATGAGGTGACCAAACCCAAGTTTTGTTCGGCGTGTGGTTCGTCGATTGGAGCGGCAGCACCCGCGCCAGCTCGACGAGAAGCTGTTGCTGAAATTGATTATGAGGAAGAGAGTCCTCGTTCCTTTGATTTGAAAAAAATGAAGAGAGACATTGTAGCAGAAGCTAGCTCGCAGAACACTACATTAACTGATCTCTGGAAATCTGCCACTCCTGAAGATGCCAATAGGAGTAGGACTTCTAGGCCAGCAGCAAATTTGCCCGAGGGTGACGCTATGATTAAACAGAGCCAAGCTGATTGCGCTTCATCTAGAATTCAAGACATTGATGGATAAAAGGTATGAAGACCTTATTCCAGAGATAGAAGAACTTTTAAGTAGGTATAGAACCAAGTGGCAACTTAATTCCATAGCTTGGTTGGATTATGATGATGTATCTCAAATAATCCGCACTCATATCTATAAAAAGTGGCATTTGTGGGATCAGAAGAGAGCATTTAAGCCTTGGGCTTCTATGTTGATTAGTAATCAGATAAAGAATCTGATAAGGAATCATTATGGGAACTTCGCCAAACCGTGTTTGCGGTGTTCTTTTTATTTAGGTGGAGATGAGTGTAGCTTTACTAAAAGCAAGGAGCAGGACGAAGAGTGTGGGGACTTCGCTAAATGGAAGAATAAAAAACAAAGCGCGTTTCATTTAAAGATGCCAGTCTCTTTAGATGCTTTAATATCGGTTAAAGATAGAATAAATGAAGATGAATTGGACTATGATAAGAAAACGTCCAAGATACATCTTTTGGTTATGGCTGAGTTAAACGACAAGCATAAAGAGATATATAAGCTTTTGTTTATAGACCACGTAGATGAAGCAGAGGTTGCTAAGAAGTTTGGGTTCAAGCGAGACACAAGTAAAAGAAAGACACCTAGATACAAACAAATAAACAACCTGAAGAAGAAGTTTTATAATATAGCAGCTAAGTTAGTAAAAGAGGAGGATATATAATGATATATGATTTAACAGAAGAGCAGAAAGAGGAAATTCTTAAATTGTTTAAAACAAACCCCGATTTGATGTTTATTACCCGCAAAGTATTCAATGACGAGGATATTGATGGGAGATCGAAACAGGGCCGTGCAGTGAGGAAGTTCTTAGCTGAACAAGATAAAAAAGCAAATACATCACTTGCCCCGAAAGTAGAGCAGGTTCATCTAAATAGGGAACAAAAAGAGTTCTTGATGACTGACAATATTGAAGTTGGGATGAATGCACTAGAAATTGCCCGACTCACCTTCAAAGACCGTGACGTTCAACCCTTGAGCATGAAACACAGGGTTATTGTCGATTTCTTAAAAACTTATCGGCCAGAGATTGTAGACGATAACGAAATCGTTACAAAAGAGAAGTGGACTCCTCCCAAGTCTATAAACAGAGCAATTGTTAAGATAAACAACTTCTGTGGAGCTACCCTAGAAGAACTAACCCTCCAAACAAAACAAAAGAAACTAGTAGAGCAATTAATTCTTTATTTTAAAAGCCCTCGCTTCAATCATTTTATTAATCAGTATTCAACTCTAGCTGACAGAAATTTATTCGAAAGTGAGTTCGTCCGTGCTATTTGGGACAAGCCTGACCTCACTAACGACGAATTGAATCTATATGTGACCGTATGTGCTAACTACGTGCGCCAGAAACACATCCAGATGCGTATTGACAAGCTCAATGCACTACTAGACGACCAAGACAACGAAAGAGACATCACAATGCGTCTGACGGAGATTATCAAGGCCACCAGTGAAGAGCTTAACCAGTGCGAGAAGCGTATCGAATCTCTAACGAAAGACTTGAATGGATCTAGAACTGCAAGACTGAAAGCTAAGGGTGAAGAAAATGGATCTATCTTTGCTTTGGTCGAAGCCTTTCAAGAACGGGAGGAACGTGATCGTATGATCATGATGGCAGAACTTCAAAACAAATTAATTGAAGAAGAGGCTGATAGACTAGAGAATATGGATGACTATAAAGCACGAGTGCTTGGTATATCCAAAAAAGAGTTGTTATGAGTGAGTTTGTTTGCAGAGTATGTGGTAAGTCCTTCGATAATCGTAGGAGCTTCCACGCCCACCTTAAAGCTCATAGCACTTCCATTGGGGAATATTATGTGGAATACTATGGCAAACGAGATCTTTACACAAACGAATTACTACAATTCAAAAACTACGACCAATACTTTTCAGAAGACTTTAACAATGTAGATAATTATTTATCTTGGTTAAAGACAACCTCTCCTATCAAAGCAAAAAATCACTTAATCAATTACACTCGCGAAAGATTTAAAAATAAGGATGTAAAGTTTACTCCACCAGACTTATATTATATGCTGGCTCAAATGCCTAATATAGATTACTACCGCAAAATGTGGAGGTCTTACTCTGAGTTCTCTGAGGACTTGGGAATAAAATCTTGGTTTACTAAGAATTTACCCAAAAACTTCTGGGAGCAAGAAAATAAAGACATGCAGATATTCGTGGATACTAGAGAACAAAAGCCCCTTAACTTCGATAATAGTGTAAAGAACAAGTTAGACTTCGGTGATTATACTGCTGCTGGAGAATACTACTCAAAAACCTTTGTAGATAGAAAAGCTCAAGATGATTTTAGACAAACTTTCGGAAAAGATATTAAAAGATTCAGGCGCGAAATGGATCGTTGTGTCCAGTTTAATTCTTACATGTTCATTGTTGTCGAGTCGTCTATTAAAAAAATCGAGGAAGAAAACAAAGTATCAAAGTTCAAATCGAATTTAGGTTACTTGTGGCACAATGTTCGTAGTCTGATGATAGACTACCCAGAAAACATACAGTTTGTTTTTGCTTACTCAAGAGCGGGGGCGAAGAAGATTATCCCCAAGATACTACATCACGGGCAACGTCTATGGCACGTTGACGTTCAATATCATTTAGAGAAAAAAGTTCATGGCATGGCAGAAAGGAAAACAGCGGTATCGAAATGATTATTCCGCGAACGAGCTTAATACATATTTAAAAACACTTGATGGCGACTTGCCTGACGAGGAAGCTAAGTATTTATTATATAAGTTTTTAAGAGCTAATATTGCATTTACCTCCGAATTATTTTTGGGGGTAAAGTTATTCCCATTTCAGGCTATGGCCATCAAAGGGATGATGGTATCGGACTATTCAATGTTCGTATTCTCCCGTGGTATGTCTAAGACTTTCTCTACAGCCATTTATGTGTTACTTGAATGTTTGTTAAACCCTAATGCAAATATAGGTGTTATTGCAGGTAGCTTTAGGCAGTCAAAACAAATCTTCCAGAAGATGGAAGATATCCTTGGTAAGCCAGAGGCAAAGCTCGCAAAAGAATGTGGAGTTAAAATAACAAAAGGAACTGACCAATGGACTTTGAAAATTAATAATAGTCGCGCAATAGCTTTGCCATTAGCTAACGGAGAACGACTTCGTGGATTTCGATTTAATAGGATAGTGTTAGATGAGTTCTTAACAATACCAGAAAAGATATTCAATGAAGTTATCATACCATTCCTTGGAGTTGTAGAGAATCCTATTGAAAGGGAGGAACTACATAAACTAGAATCCCGCCTTATCGACAAAGGCGAGCTGAAAGAGGAAGATAGGTATGTATGGCCAAATAACAAGTTGATAATACTTTCATCTCCGTCATTCAAATTCGAATATATGTATAAACTCTACAAAAAGTATGAGGGTCTTATATTCGGAGAGTTCGACAGAGATAACGATGATGAAGAACAAGCGGCTGATGATGCATATAGATTAATTATGCAATTAAGTTACGACTGTGCTCCGACAAGACTTTACGATCAGAACCTGCTTAAACAGGCGAAGGCTACCATGTCCGAGATGCAGTTTAAACGAGAGTTCGGCGCACAATTTGTAGATGAGAGTGATGGTTATTTCAGATTATCTAAAATGGCAGCTTGCACCATCGCTGATGGAGAGTTTCCTGCTGTTGAAGTAATTGGAAACCCAAGTGACGAGTATATTCTTGCTTTTGACCCCAACTGGGCTGGCAACACAAGTGCTGACCACTTCGCAATGCACGTATTTAAGGTTCTGAGAGACGAACAGAAGATTTGCCTTGTTCATAGCTATGCGGTAGCTGGAGTGTCCTTAAAAGAGCACATGAGGTATTTTCTGTATCTTATTCAATACTTTAATATCGTGGGTATATGCGGTGACTACAATGGAGGAGTTCAGTTCATCAACTCTTGTAATGAGAGTGAGTTGTTTAAAAAGGCTAGTGTGAATATTGGAGTGATTGAAGTAGATTTAGAAAAACCTGATCAATGGCATAGTGACATCACACAATTTAAGAGCCAATATAACCAAAAGGAGAGAAAATATTGTGTCTTAAGAAAACCTACAGTCAACTGGATTAGAAGTGGTAATGAAATGTTGCAAGCAGCAATAGACCATAAAAGAATACTGTTTGGCTCCAGAGCGGTGGACGATCACTTCGACCGACAAAGAAAAGGTAATTTGCCAATTGATGAGATAAAGTGGGATAATAAAATTACAGCCACTTCTAAAGGAGCAAAAATGATTGATCTTATTGACCAACAGAAAACTAACATTGAACTTACAAAGTCAGAATGTGCTAACATTGAGGTTACTACCAACCCCCAAGGTTCACAGTCGTTTAACTTGCCCCAAAACATCCGAAGACAGAAGGGGCCGAATAGAGCACGAAAAGACTCTTATTCTGCTTTGATTCTAGGGAATTGGTTCGCCAAAGTTTATTTTGATTCTCTTAATGTAACTCCTGAGAAAAAACCTGAGTCTACATTTATACCGTTTACTATTTGAAAAGTTGTAAAGTAACTTTTATAACTTTAGTGTAACAATTGTTAGCATGGCAAAGCGTAAGTATACAAAACGGTCTGAATATTGGAATAAGTTCAAAAGCAACACTCTCAATCATAATTTAGAGGATATAACCAATCAGTCTTTAGCAGAGGAGTTTTCTCCAGAGCTGGTCGGGGAATCTTTATATGAAACTACTGCGTCTCGTCTTTCTGACCCAACAAATCGCTCAAGTTCAAGAACTAACAGCATTACTCAAAGCTATACTAAAAATAGGTTCAAGAATATTGACGATGGGCTACTCCCTTTTGATTACTCTCGTGACTCCGTAAATGTCCGTGATGCAATCCAGTTATGTCAAAAAGCTTACTTTAATGTCCCTGCCTTCAGAAGCACTATTGACATGCTATCTGATTTCGCTGACTCTGAGTTATTTTTAGAGGGGGGATCTGCTAAAGCTAGAAACTTTGTAAAAGCTTGGTTTAAAAGAATTAAAATTCATGACATCAAGTCACAATACTTCCGCGAATACTATCGTTCAGGCAATGTTTTCATGTATCGTGTTGATGGTAAGATCAAAACTGCTGATACTGGAAAGATCTTGGAAACCTATGGTGCTACTAAGAGCGTTCCCATTCCAATAAAGTATTTGATCATAAACCCAACTGATATCGCTACAAAAGGTTCTATTTCTTTTAATGACTTTCAGTATTTCAAAGTCCTTACTCCATATGAAATATCTAGACTTAAAGAGCCTAAAACAGAGCATGAGATTGAGATGTATAATTCTTTGCCAGAAGATGTTCAGGTAAGAATTCAAAACAACACCGCTACTACCACTGAGCGTTTGTATATTAAATTAGCTTCAGAACTACTGCATGTTGTATTTGCTAAAAAGCAAGACTATGAGCCACTTTCTGTTCCATACGCTTTCTCTGTCCTCGATGACATCAATAAGAAGCTAGAACTTAAGAAAATTGACCAAGCCATTTCTCGTTCTATTGAGAATGTTGTTTTGTTGGTTACTATGGGCGCAGAACCAGACAAGGGTGGAGTTAATCACAAAGCATTAGCTGCAATGCAAAACATTTTCAAGAATCAAAGTGTTGGGCGTGTTCTTGTATCTGATTATACCACAAAAGCTGATTTTGTTATTCCTGATCTTCGTAAAGTAATTGGCCCTGAAAAGTATGAGATTTTAAACCGCGACATTCAAGAGGGGCTTCAGAATGTTCTCCTTGGAGACAACAAATATGCAGATGGGCAGCTAAAGATGAAGATATTCATTCAGCGCCTTGAAGAGTCTCGTAGCCAATTTATCCGTGATTTCTTACAACCAGAGATACGCCGTATTTGTAAAGATGCGGGAATGCGTTCTTGGCCAGAGGTTAATTTTGTTAAGACTGATACTCTTAATAATTCGGACATGACTAAGCTTGCTACTCGCATGATGGAGCTTGGAGTTCTTACTCCTCAACAAGGCATGGAAGTTATCAACACTGGAATCTTTCCAAAATCTGAAGATATGGGAGATGCACAAGATAAGTTCAAAGAGCAGAGGGAAGAAGGTTATTACATGCCACTTGTAAACAGCATTAACCTTTACCAAAACGAAGAAGATTCTGCTCCAGACGCTAAACCAGAAGTTGCCCCTATTGCGCCTTCTGGTGGTCGTCCTATTGGAGTCTCTAACTCAAGCTTTTCAAAGAAACATATTGTTGAAGCTACCCAAATGGTTAGCGAATTTGAACTTAGAGCTTATCGTGACTTTGCTCTTAAGTTTGGCTTGGATGAACTTGATGATGATAAAAAAGATTTAGTTTCTCGCGCTTGTGAGTCAATTATTGTTTCTAAGTCAGTAGATGAATGGGATGAGACTTTATCAAGTGTTGTTGAAAATTTAGATAATCTTTCTGAATTAAATGTTGATCCAGATGTGTTAGATGTAGGCGCTAAACATCAGCTCGATGACATGTCTGCTGCGATTTTGCATCACTCAACTAAAATTTAGGTGTATAACATTTTATGGATTTAAAAGATTTTGAGGTAAGTAGCTTTGATTGTAGCATTAAGGCTCTCAAAGAAGCTGACTACGAAAAGTTTGGAGTATCAGAGGGATCTATTGCAGAAGCTGCTAAATCTTTATTGCCAGACGACTTTGACCCATCTGCAAATGTAGATGTATTGCCTGTTGTATTTAATTTAGCCCTCGTCAACGAATTTAATAAAAACGGTGATGGCATAGATTCTGAAACAGCAGTAGCAGCCGTAAAAAGATTTATAAATAAGCCCATTAACATTGAACACAAGAAGCATAAGATCGTAGGCCACATGATCAATGCTTCTTTCTCTATGGAGGAATATGATTTTAAAGATAATGCTATTGAATCATATGCTAACAAAGAAGAGCCATTTTATATCAACGCTGCTGGTTTAATTTATAAGAATATTTTTCCAGAGTTAGCGGAAGCTATCGAAACAGCCGCTAAAGAAGAGAATGAAGAATATCAGAGTATTGCTACTAGCTGGGAGCTTGCATTTAAGAACTATAAGGTCGTCTATGGATCTAATAGATTGGACGAATGTGAAGTTGCCGAAGGTTCAAAGAAAGAGGAGCTTAAGCAGTATGTAAAGGGTTTTGGTGGAAAAGGCGTAGATGAAAATGGCACACCAGTTCACCGATTGATACATGGTGAAACTTATCCTTTAGGAGCTGCACTAACATATAAACCTGCTGCTAGAGTTAAAGGGGTTTATACATCAGACCCACAGAAAAACAAAAAGCCTGTTGATAATTCTTTAGCAAAAGAAGATAATAATATTATTAAAAATTCCCTAAATGGAAAAAACACTGTAACAAACAACAAATTCGATATTTTTGATATGGATAAGGAACAATTCGAAACATTAATGACACAAGTTGCCGAAAGCGTAGCTTCTGTAGTCAAGAAGGACGATCAAGCCAGCTCTGTTGGTGAGATTATGCGTGATGCTCTTACTGAGCATTCCGAAAACTGGAAATCTAAAGTTCAACTTGAAGCCGAAGCTCGTGAGAAGGCAGAAGCAGATCTGACTGAAATGAAAGCTTCTTTTGATGCTGTTCAGACAGAACTCTCCGCTCTCAAATCTGAGGTTGAAGCTCAAGCTGCTGTTGAGTTATTTAACTCTCGTATGAACTTTATCGACTCCACATACGAACTTACTGAAGCAGAGCTTAAGTTGGTCGTAGATGAGTTGAAGGTTGTTGAAGCTTCTGATGAGGCTTTCGATACCTTCAAAGAAAAACTTTCTATTCTTTTTGCAAGC
>Ga0181409_1000658_pt1 | contig 13465 bp, 12 predicted proteins | sample 32SPOviralmetaG_FD_130138 | JGI IMG/M metagenome (GOLD analysis project Ga0181409, IMG submission 130138) | Marine viral communities from the oligotrophic San Pedro Time Series (SPOT) site, San Pedro Channel, CA, USA - 32 SPOT_SRF_2012-05-30 | ecosystem: Environmental > Aquatic > Marine > Strait... | reverse complement strand
TGCAAGCTCTGTAACAGATGGTGATTACAGGGTTCTTATTAGTCAAGTATAATAAATTAAATAAAATATGCCAGAGCAAAAGTTTTTAACAAACTTAGACGTAGCCGGCACTGTTGATTTAAGTAACTTAACAATCGACAGTGCTCAAGGTACAGATGGGCAAGTATTAACTTCTACAGGTTCAGGTATTGCTTGGGAAAATGCTTCTGGAGGCGCTAGCCTTTCAGGCGGTGAAGCCAGTAAAGTAGCTGTTTGGAGCGCTACTGACACTTTAACGCACCACGACAACTTTCACTTTGACACTACAAACGTAAGGCTAGGAATCGGAACTCCATCCCCTAGCTCAATGCTGCATTTAAAATCCACAGGCGACGTAAAACTGATTTTAGAAGCAGACTCAGATAACTCTGGCGAAAATGATAACCCTTTAATTGAATTAAAACAAGATAATTCAGGTATAATAGGTAGACTTGGAATGGTTGGTGATGCCGGTCAATTGTTTACAAATTCAAGAACAAACTCAACAGGTTTAGGTACTGTTTATCAACAAGACCTTATATTTTTTACAGAAAACTCAGCAAGGGTATACATTAAAGGCGAAAGTGGTTATCAAGGTAGGGTCGGTATTGGAACAGCAACCCCGTCGCATGAACTTCACATTACGGGCACTGGGCTGGCTTCCTCTAGTTTTAGAGCTCCAATATTCTACGACTCAGATAACACTGATTACTACGTAAACCCTAGTGCTTCCGGTGTATCTTTACACATTAACGGAATAATTGATCAAGATTTTCAAGTAACAGATTTAAATTCAGCATGGACAGCTCCTGGAACAAGCAGGGATCAAGGTTTTATAGTTGGTAGATATCAAGGTAATGCTTCAAATAGACCGCATCACAATGATAATGCTAACTGGTTTGCAAATATATATTCACACGCTTCTGGAGGTACAGCGTCATATGGTATACAATTAGCAGGATCAAATGCTGCTTCTGGTGAGAACTCATTATCTTTAAGAACTGTAAGCAACGGGAGTTTTAGCTCATGGAGAAAAGTTTTTCATGAAGGACACACCCCAACAGCAGCAGAAGTGGGTGCGGCAGCATCTTCACACAACCATGCGGCATCTGATATAACTTCAGGAACGTTTGCAACAGCAAGGATCCCTAGTTTAGACGCTTCTAAAATAACTTCTGGAACGTTTAGTGATTTGTTTGCTAATAGCACTAGATATAATTTTGGGCTTATAGACGGAAACTCAAGCCAAACAAGAGATAAATTAAGAGTTTGGAGCAGTAGTGCTTATACTATAGGTATGAAGAGCGGCTTTACTTTTGGACATTTAAATGACTACGCTATGTCATTCCAAATGAACAATGATAATGATAGAGGCTGGTGGTGGGGAGATGATGCACACACGGATGCGCAAGGCGCAATGTCATTAACTACTAATGGTAAACTAACTGTTGCTACATCATTATCTATTGGGCAAGGGGAATCTATCACATCAGCATCAACAGTACCTTTATTTGTTGACGGTACTGCTGTTTTTGACACAACCTCAAACACTGAGCCTGTGTGTATAAGTAGATCCGGCAGCACTTCTACAGAGGTTTTAAAAATAGGTGTAACTGACACTATTGCAACATTTAATTATATAGAAGACACTTCGAGCGAAGGCACAGGTAATTTTGGAAGATACGATTTTATACTAGGAGGCAATTCTAGTGAAACGTCCGTTACACCATTAATATTAGAAAAAACAAAAACCACATCAAACGCAGGTGCTTTTACGTTTGGTACGCCAGGGAATGGAAGTAATACATTAGGAAGATGGCTAAGTTTTGAAGGAAATGCAGATAGCAGTGGTGAAGGTTCTGGTAGATTATTTTTCTCAGAACACAATAGCTCTACAACCGATATGGATGATTATGGTATGTCTATCGGTTATAGAGGTGGCAGCGCATCTGTAACAACAGCCGGTGGTAACTCTTGGACGGGGCTTTCTCAAATTAGCAATGGTCAGTGGGGAATGTGGGGGCATGATAATAGTCTTGCTGGTTCATTAATTATGTCCGGTGATAGAAACGCTACTTATGTCGATTTTAATGGTAATAATATTACAAATGCTGGCGATCTTACTGCTACAGGATTATTTATAGGCGGCACTGGATCAGCAAACAAACTAGACGACTACGAAGAGGGTGATGCTAATTTAACTTTTGGAATTGCTTACTATTATCCTGGTTCAACTATAAGTTTTTATAGTGGTACTACGTCTTTTGGTTCTTGGTCAGATAATTCGAAATACGTTAAAGTGGGTAGCTCTGTTACTGTGTACATTGATATTACATTTAGTAACTCAAGCCAGCCTAGTGGTTGGTTAAGTTCTAGCCATGCAACTTTTTTAGGTGGTTTACCTTTTTCAGTTGCAGGTTCTTACACTAGTGACTACAATAAAACATCACCTTTACACGGAGATTATGGTTTTGGGCAGAATTTGAGTGGTCACACTAGCGATGTTGGTTTTCAAATTAGACCTTATAAGTGGGGTACTTATGGAATGTATTTTGGTTTTTCAAGTAACAGTTCACAGTCTAGAACTTCTCCACTTCGTAATGATGACTTTAATTATACAATAGGCTATAGTAGTTATGGTGTGAGGCAAATAACTGGAGTAATACATTATAGAACAACACAATAAATAAATAATAAAAAATGAGTTTAGTTAAAAATACAGTTTTAGATAAAGTTGAGTTTGTAGAAAATTCTAGAGTACTTCAAGAAAGACAACGCACTGACGTTTTAGAAGATGGTGTGATAATTTCTTCTAGTTATTCAAGAAACATATATGAAATACAACCTATTGAGAACTTGCCGGAAAATTTACAGCCATACGTTACAGGTGTTTGGACGGACGAAATGATTGAAGAAGTAGAGACTCAAAAACTAAAAGACGCGCAAGACGCGTTAGATAAAGAGGAAACAGAATAATAATTTTAGAAAATCAATAAAACAAGTGATTATTTAACATATAGTTAAACAACAAATTATAAATTATGAATATGAGTTATGAGTGGAAGATTACGGCTTTAAAGCAAGCACCCACGTTAGACGGATTGTCGAATGTAATCACAAATATAAATTTCGAATATAAAGGAACAGATGCCGACTCAGGCGAATCTGCTGTGTTTTATGGGGCTTGTCCTATAGGCGCACCTGATTCTGAAAACTTCACAGCTATAGGCGATCTTACCGAAGCAGATGTTATTGCTTGGGCACAGGCTAATCATCCTACAGACCATATGGACGAAGTTATTCAAAAAGAAATAAGTGCAAAAATCACACCAACAAATGTAGAAGTAACAGGAGATGACGTCTCTTGGTTAGCTTCAGAAGAATCTGAATCATCAGAATAACCATTAACCACAATTAAATTAAATTATTATGTCAACACAAATTGCGTTATTGAAGATGTTCCGTGGTGAGCAAAAAAAATTAGTATATTTGTAAAAATATAATTTAGTAAAATGGCAAAAAGTAAAAAACCAGAAGTGGTAAAACTTGATGATTCAGTTGTTGAAGAACTAAAACAGCTAAGAACAGAACAATCCAACACACAGCTTGATATTGGCGCACTGTCTACACAGCAACACATTTTGCAAAACAGAATGGTTGATCTTGGTCAGCAACTCCAAGGAAAGTTAAATGAATTAGAGAAAGAGCACGGACAGGGCTCTATCGACCTAGAAGCGGGTGAGCTTCATTTGGGTGCTCCAGACAATGGAAATTCGTAAAATATCCATAGGGTCTGATTACAAGGGCAGCGCCATGCATTACATCGTTAACCAAGATGTTTTGAATGGCGCTTATACCATACACCTCATTGACTTTGATGAGGACAAAATCTCTTTCCGTGTATATGTAGAAAAGAACAACGAAGTTTTTTTATGGAAAGAGTTCAATAAAAACATACCTGTATCTGTTGAGTACAATATAAACTTTTAGGATGAAATCTCCTTACTACTTCATTATCAAGCCGTTAGGCGACGAATACAATAATGAGGTGGAGATATCAGGGCAAAAGATCATAGTCAACTCTACGGTTGAGGATCATAAGCATGTAAATAGACTTGCGGAAGTTGTTTATGCTCCAAGCAGGAGTACAAAAGTCAAGTCTGGCGACATAATAGTCGTACATCACAATATATTCAGGATATACTACGACATGAAAGGTAGGGCAAAGAAATCGCCCAACTACTTCAAAGATGGTATGTATTTTATAGATGAATATCAGTTTTATCTTTACAATGACGGAAAAGAGTGGAAGTCAGTTGGCAATTATTGCTTTGTCCAGCCAATAGATAAAGAAAATTCTTATCTTTATGAGGAGGGTACAGAGCTCAACACCGGGTATGTTGTATACGATAATGATTACCTAAACGACCTTGGTGTTAAATTAGGCGATAAAGTAAACTTTACTAAAAACAGTGAGTATGAGTTTACTATAAACGACACTGTTTTGTACCGTATGAGAACTAACGATATATGTGCCTTGCTATGAAAGATGTAAATGAAATAAAAGAAAGAATCATAAAGGCTGGGCATGAAGCTGTCAACCAGCTCATAAAGGTTGCGGAAGAGGAGATCATAAAACCAGATCCAGATGATGAGCTCGCTGCGGATAGGTTAAAAAATGCTGCAGCTACAAAAAAACTAGCGATATTCGATGCTTTTGAAATACTTAACAGAATTGAGAACGAAAAGAACTTGATAGAGAATCCAGAAGAGGAAAAAACAAATTTAACAGGTGGTTTTGCAGAACGAAGATCTAAATAATTTAGGTGTTGTACTAAAGGACTTTATACCAAAAAAGATCTTAGATGACACAAACAAAAAAAAGGGGTTCCGTTATGGATACAATCCTGATATAGATGCTGTAGTTATATCCAAAGATGGTACGATAGGAGATGTAGTCAGAATTAATCATTTAAACATAGCTCTTCCAAAAAAACCTGCAGATATTCATAAAAGGGCAGTTAAACGGAAAGATCAGTTCTGGGAAGCATCTGAGTATCCGAAACAACTACGCCCATTACAGACCATATTTCAGTGGAATGAAATGCCCCGTGATTTCAAAGAAACATGGGTTCCTTATATCGAAAAGGTGTTTAACTACAGAGAGAATGGTTATTGGTTTTACAACAAAGGAACGCCAACGTACATTACAGGGAGTCATTATATGTACCTACAATGGACTAAAATTGATATAGGTAAGCCGGAGTACAGGGAGTCAAATAGAATATTTTTTATATTCTGGGAAGCGTGTAAAGCAGATTCTAGGTGTTATGGAATGTGTTACTTAAAGAACAGGAGATCTGGGTTTTCATTTATGTCATCAGCTGAAGCCGTCAATCAAGCCACCATAACATCAGATGCTAGGTTTGGGATATTGTCAAAGACGGGTGCTGATGCAAAAAAAATGTTTACAGATAAAGTTGTACCTATATCTGTTAACTACCCATTTTTTTTCAAACCAATTCAGGATGGTATGGATAGGCCGAAGTCTGAGTTAGCCTATAGAGTTCCTGCATCAAAACTCACAAGAAAATCAATAGCTAACACAAACATTATTAGTGACTTACAGGGACTAGATACCACAATAGATTGGAAGAATACAGGGGACAACAGTTACGATGGTGAAAAACTTGCACTTCTTGTTCACGATGAAAGTGGTAAGTGGGAAAAGCCAGATAACATACTAAACAATTGGAGGGTTACCAAAACATGTTTGAGGCTTGGTAGTAGGGTTATCGGTAAGTGCATGATGGGATCAACAAGTAATGCTTTAGATAAAGGTGGAAACAACTTTAAAAAACTGTTTTATGACTCTGACCCCACAACACGCAACTCAAACGGACAAACCAAAAGTGGCATGTATAGCTTGTTTATTCCTATGGAGTGGAACATGGAGGGGTTTATAGATAAGTATGGGCAACCTGTTTTAGAGACACCAGATTCGCCAATAACCAGCGTAAATGGTGATGACATTCACCAAAGCGCATTACAATATTGGCAAAACGAAGTGGATAGTCTCAAAAATGATCCAGATGCATTAAATGAATTTTACCGTCAATTCCCACGTACTGAGTCACATGCGTTTAGAGACGAGTCAAAGAACACCTTATTTAATTTGACAAGAATATATGAGCAGATAGATTACAACGATTCATTTGCTATCAAATCAAGTGTAAGTAGGGGAAACTTTTACTGGAAGAATGGTCAAAGGGATACAGAAGTTGTGTTTTCTCCTGATAGAAAAGGTCGGTTTTTTTTAAGTTGGATACCATCCAAAGAAATGATGAACAATGTAGAGGAAAGAAACGGACGTAAGTTCCCTGGTAACGCTCATATAGGAGCCTTTGGTTGTGACTCATATGATATATCGGGAACAGTTGGTGGTGGTGGATCAAAAGGATCTTTGCATGGAATGACTAAATTTCACATGGATGACGCTCCAACTAATATGTTTTTCCTAGAATACATATCCAGACCTCCAACAGCAGAGATATTTTATGAAGATGTGTTAATGGCTTTACATTTTTATGGCATGCCAATTCTTGTCGAAGACAACAAACCTAGATTACTATATTATCTCAAGGACAGGGGTTACAGGCCTTTTTCTATAAATAGACCAGATAAACATAAAAACATACTGTCAAGAGCAGAAAAAGAGCTCGGTGGCATACCTTCATCTCAATCCGTAATTTCTGTACATGCAGAAGGTATAGAAAGCTTTATTCAAACTCATGTTGGTGTGATAAAAGACGAAAGAGATACGGACTTTGGAAGTTGTGGAAATATGTTTTTTAATAGAACTTTGTTAGATTGGGCAAACTATGATATAAATAACAGAACCAGGTTTGATGCCACAGTAAGTTCGGGTTTTGCGATTATGGCAAATCAAACGACAAAGAATAACAGACAAGAAAAACGTAATCAAATAAATCTTAACTTTGCAAAATACAGTAACAAAGGTTTTGTTAGTGAAATTATTAGGTGATTATGATAAATAAGCCGAAGTTCATTTCAGGCAGTGGTTTTCCTAATCAATTTGTGTCAGACATAGAGAAGGATACGTATGAGTATGGTCTCCGTGTTGGGCATGCTATTGAGTCCGAATGGTTCGCAAGAGACCACGGTAGTAGTATATATGGGGAAATAAGATCTGAATATTTAACTAGAAGATTGTACGCTAGAGGGCAGCAGCCTGTTGATAAGTACAAAAACGAATTATCCGTCAATGGCGATCTTTCTTATTTAAACCTTGATTGGACACCCGTCCCTATCATTCCTAAGTTTGTAGATGTTGTAGTCAATGGCATATCTAATAGGCTATTAGATGTTAAAGTTGAAGCAGTAGATGATTTGTCTTCTATGAAAAGGGAGATGTTTAAAAGGGATATGCAATCAGATATGTCAGCAAAACCTGTGCTGTCTATGATAAAGCAAAATACAGGAGTTGATGCATTTTTATTTCCACAAGAAGAAATACCAGAGACTGATGAGGAATTAGGGCTGTATATGGATCTTAAGTATAAGCAAGGCGTGGAGGTTGCTGAAGAGGCAGCTATTAAAACCATTTTAGAGCTTAACGAATACGACGAGCTAAAAAGAAGAATAGACGAAGATAATGTTGTTCTTGGTATTTCAGCTATGAAACACTCTTTTGACCCTCACCACGGTGTTCGTCTAGAGTATGTTGATCCTGTAAATTTTGTATACTCACCAACTGAAGACCCAAATTTTAGAGATTGTTATTACTTCGGAGAGGTAAAATCTGTACATGTTACAGAGATAAAAAAAATAAATCCAAGTCTTACACAGGAAGAAATAGAGGAAATATCAAAACTTGCAAGTAGGTTTGATGGTTACAGAAGCACACAGAACCTTCAGAGTCAGAGTGGTTTAGATAAATCTAACGTTAGTCTTCTTTACTTTTGCTACAAAACAGATCGTGAAGTTGTATACAAGGTTAAGCAAAACCAAAACGGTGGCGAAAAGCCGTTAAAAAAAGACGGTAACTTTAACCCTCCTAAGACAGAACAAGCTAGATTTACAAGGGTAGCAAGAAGGATAGACGTATGGTATGAAGGTGTGCTTGTTTTAGGAACAAATCATTTATTAAAGTGGGGAGTAATGAGTAATATGGTTAGGCCAAAATCGGCTTTTCAAAAAGCTCTACCCCCATATATTGCATCTGCCATAAAAATGTCAAAAGGTAATGTAGATTCTTTAGTCAAAAGAATGATCCCTTTTGCTGACCAAATACAATTAACACACCTAAAACTACAACAGGTCGTTGCGAAAATGATACCAGATGGTGTGTTTATTGATGCTGATGGTTTAAATAGTGTAGACCTTGGTAATGGGGCGTCTTATAACCCTTCTGAAGCCCTATCTATGAATTTCCAAACAGGTAGTGTTATCGGTAGAAGTTACACGGAGGACGGTGACTTTAACAACGCTCGAGTTCCTATCCAAGAGTTAACTAGCAGTGGATCAAATGCTAAGATCGCAAGTCTTATTAATATGTACAACTACCAGCTCAACATGATTAGAGCTGTAACGGGCATCAATGAGGCGAGAGACGGAAGCAACCCTGATCAATATGCTCTTGTAGGTTTACAAAAACTAGCTGCCTTAAATAGTAATACAGCAACAAGACACGTTATTCAGTCTGGTATATTCCTAACAAAAAGGCTTGCAGAAGCTATATCTTACAGAATATCCGATATACTAGAGTATGCTGATTTCTCTGAAGACTTTGCGAAGATGATAGGGAAAAATAATTTTGAAATTGTTCAAGAAGTAAAATCACTTCATCTACATGACTTTGGTATATTCATTGAAATTGAGCCTGATGAAGAAGAAAGACAAATGTTGGAGCAAAATATTCAGCAATCGATTCAATCAGGACAGATAGGCTTAGAGGATGCTATTGATATTCGCAGCATAAAAGATATTACTCTTGCAAACAGTTTACTGAAGATACGTAAGGTAAGAAAAGAGAAGAAAGAGATGGAAAAGCAACAAGCAGCCATCCAGATGCAGACTCAATCAAATACTCAATCTGCTCAAGCTGCTTCTCAATCAAGAATGCAGGAAGAACAATTTAAAACTCAATCTGAATCTCAGATGGAGCAAATGAAAGCGGAGTTAGAGTTGCAACGTATGCAAGCAAAACAGCAACTTGACGCAGAGATGTTAAAACTTAAGCATCAATTCGACCTAGAACTAAAACAAGCGGAAGCTAATATTTTTAAGGGCAGAGAGGAGTATAAAGAGAATCGTAAAGATAACAGAACAGACAAGCAAGCCTCTCAACAGAGTAAATTAATTAGACAACGCAAAGATAACACGCCTCCTGTTGATTTCGAAAAGGAAGGTGAAAACTCTGATGTTTTAGCTAACTTTAGAAATATGATGGGTCAAGAAAACGCATAGTTTTTTTTAATAATTTTGTACCATAAAATTTAATATAATATTATTATGAGTGATGTAAATCAGGACGTTGATTTTAAAGTCGATTTGTCTAAACCTCCTGTAAAAGAGGAGGAGGCAAAAGTCCAAGAACCAGAGACAACTGAAGCAGAGCCTCAAAAGGAGGAAGTTGCTGATGTGAAGGAAGAAAATACAGTTGAGCAAAAAGAAGAGGAGGTTGTAGAAGAACAACAGCCCGAAGCAACTGAGACAGAGCCAAAGGAAGGAAAGCCACAGGAGCTCAAAAAAGAAGACATTGTAAATGATTATCTAACAGATAGATATCAGATTAATGCAAAAGAATTAGAAGACGTTCTTTCAAATAATGAAGAAGTACTAGACCTTCCAGAGGAAGTTGAAAAGTACCTGCAATACAAGGAACAAACCAATCGTGGTTTGAAGGATTTTGTTAAAGCTAACGAAGATGTTAGTGAGTATGAAGATCAAGCTTTGTTGCGTGAGTACTACATGCAAACTAACCCAGAGCTAGATGACAATGATATTAGCTATCTAATCAACGAAAAATATGAAGTTGATGAAAATGTCGATACAGAAAGCGATAGGAAAAGGAAGAGTTTAGAGAAAAAGCAAGAGCTGCATAGAGCAAAAGAGTATTTTAACAATATAAAGGAAAAATACAAAGCACCACTTGAGTCAAGTATGGATGCTTTTCCTGACGATGTTAAAAATGCTGTTGAGTTCTACCAGCAATATAATGATGAGGCTGCAAACCAAGAAAAACTGTCTAATGAGCAAAGAAAAATATTTGAGCAGAAGACATCAAGTTTTTTTAATGATAAATTCAAAGGTTTTGAATATAATCTCGGCGAGAAAACTGTGACCTACAAGCCAAAAAGCGTTAACGAAGTTGCCAAAAATCAATCAGATTTGAACAACTTCATACAACGTTTTGTGGATGAAAAAGGTTTCTTGAAGGACGCTAATAAATATCATCAATCTTTACACATGGCTATGAACCCAGAGTCTTATGCTAAGTTCTTTTATGAGCAAGGTAAAGCCGATGCGGTTAATGAAGTGGTCAAGGATGGAAAGAATATTGATATGAATGTGCGCACAAACGTTGATTCATCGAAACCTGGATCTAAATTTAAGGTTGTAGATAGCAGCCAAGGGTTTGGATCTGGACTTAAGATAAAAAAAAGATAATTAAAAACCTTAAAACACATTAAAAAATGGCACAATCTATTACTTTTAATGGAAGTGGAGCTGTCGCAGGATCTACTTCATTAACACCCGCTCCAGGGAAGTCGTTATCCAATGATAACTACCTTTCTAATAGCGATTATGACTTTGCTCAGCAATATTTACCAGATCTATATGAGAAAGAATTTGAGCGTTACGGAAACCGTTCTGTAGCATCTTTCTTGCGTATGGTTGGCGCTGAGATCCCTTCTAGCTCTGACTTAATTAAGTGGAGTGAGCAAGGAAGACTACACGTACAAGCTTCAGGAACTGTTACAGACGCAGATACCATTGCGGTAACAGGACACAGCTTCCGTACTAACCAGACTATTATCATTAACGGACCTAATGGCGTTCAAGCAAAAGCCCTCATTACTGATGCATCTGCTGCAGATAGTATTGATGTTGCTCTTTACCAAAACTTTAGCCTAGTTGAAAAAACTTCAGGTGGCGATGCATTGTATGCAGCAAACGATGCTGTAACAATCTTTGTTTATGGTTCTGAATTCCAAAAAGGGACAGATGGCATGACTGGATCTCTTGAAGCAGCCTTCGATTCTAAAGAAAACAACCCAATCATCATCAAAGATAAATATGAAGTTTCAGGTTCTGAAATGGCTCATATCGGTTGGGTAGAAGTTACCTCAGAAAACGGTGCTTCTGGTTACCTTTGGTATTTGAAATCTGAAAGCGAAACTCGTTTACGCTTTGAGGACTACCTAGAAACTTCTATGATTGAAGGTGAGCCTGCAGGTACAGGTTCTGGTGTAGCAGCATTAACTACTGGTACAGATGTAGGCTACAAAGGAACAAAAGGTCTCTTCTTCGAAGTAGAAAACAACGGTAACGTTTCTTCTGGAACAATCACAGATCGTGATGACCTTGAAGCTTTAGCTAAAGTTCTTGACAAAGAAGGTTCGATTCAAGAAAATGTTATTTTCGTAAATCGTTCTACTTCTTTTGATATTGACAAAGTTTTAGCTGCTCAAAACAACTCAGGAGCATCAACTGCTTCTTATGGTTTGTTTGACAATGACGAAGATATGGCGTTAAATCTTGGATTTACAGGATTCCGTATCGGGTATGACTTCTACAAGTCAGACTGGAAATATCTAAACGATGCTACTACTCGTGGTAACGTTGGTGGTATTGATGGTATCGTTGTACCAGCAGGTACTACAACTGTTTATGATCAAGTAATGGGAGAAAACGCTAAGCGTCCATTCCTACACGTTCGCTACCGAGTATCGCCAACTGAAGACAGAAAATATAAGTCTTGGGTTGTTGGTTCTGCAGGTGGTGCAGCGACTACTGATAAAGACAACATGGAGGCTCACTTCTTGTCAGAGCGTGCGCTTTGCACAATGGGTGTAAATAACTTCATCTTGTTGCAGTAATATTACATAAGGAGGGGGCTTATTTAAGTTTCCCTCCTTTTTTTTAAATTAAATCAAATTATAATAAAATGTCAAAAACTATTACAGTATCTGGGTATAATGCACTTTTCCCAGATTTAGAACAAAAAACAAGGGTGTTCATTTTAACTGGCAACAAATCACCCATCCGATCAATGATATCGGTAAAACACACAGGCAGAAAACCTCTCACTTATTTTGACGGCAAGCTAAATAGAGCATTGCGTTATGCAACAAATCAACTAAGTCCTTTTGTAGATGAGCAAGACGGCGTTGCTACTTTAGAGCCTATTGTTTTTGAGAACGGAAAACTTATTGTTCCCGATTGGAATGTAAACTTGCAGAAGTTTTTACTTATACACCCTGACTTTAATAAGAAGTTTACAGAGTTAGATAAAGAGAAGAATGCAAGTAAAGAGGTTGAGAGTATTTACTCTGAACTAGACGCACAGATAGCAGCAAAAGATATGGATATAGACGACCTTGAAGCTGTTGCTAGGGTCATCATGAAGTCTAATGTTAGTCTTTTAACATCATCTGAGTTAAGAAGAGACATGATTATTTGGGCTAAAAACAATCCATCAGAGTTTATGACTCTTGCTGATGATGAAAACCTAAAGCTTAGAAACATAGCTGTTAGAGCTGTAGAGATGGGAATACTTCATGTCAAGGGTGACAATAGGACAGTTACGTGGGCTGATAATAAAAACAATAAAATTATGGTGGCTCCATTTGGAGAGAACCTATATCATTCCTTAGCTTTGTTCTTTAAGACAGACGAAGGTCTGGATGTGCTTCAAAATATCACGAATAAGCTATAAGCACAAACAAATCCGTGAAAGGGGGAGGTCGCAAATTGTGACCTCTTTTTTTTTGTACTTTTGTAGAAAATATATCCTATGATTAATAGCGTTAGAAACACTGTTTTGTTTTTGCTAAACAAGGACAATAGAGGGTATGTATCACCATTAGAATTTGATTATTTTGCAAAGCAATCTCAGTTAGAAATATTCGAGCAATATTTTTCTGATTATTCTAGAGCTGTAGCTGCACAAAACTCAAGAAAGAAAGCGCTGAACTATGGTGATAGCGTTTCTCATATTCAAAATAAAATAGATATATTCACAAAGAACGCCCCGCTAACCTACGATGCAGATCATTTTAACACACCAGATGACCTGTATAAACTTATTAATGTGGTATATGGTGGTAAAATAGTGCAAGAGGTCGCAAATCATAAGTACGACATGATTGTGAACAGCAATCTTACAAAACCATCTGTAACATACCCTATATACAAAAGA
>Ga0181409_1000657_pt1 | contig 13475 bp, 20 predicted proteins | sample 32SPOviralmetaG_FD_130138 | JGI IMG/M metagenome (GOLD analysis project Ga0181409, IMG submission 130138) | Marine viral communities from the oligotrophic San Pedro Time Series (SPOT) site, San Pedro Channel, CA, USA - 32 SPOT_SRF_2012-05-30 | ecosystem: Environmental > Aquatic > Marine > Strait... | reverse complement strand
CGGAAAAAAGAGGAACGTAAGCTCCAAGGCCCTTTCCGAGAGGTAGTCCTCGCCAGACCCTCTGGTCTCATATCTATATTATATCTGAGTTCCTATATCTGAGCTTTCGGGAACTGTTATATAATAGTGGTATGAGAATTAAATACATTATCGATTACAAAGGCTACGGCGACATCTATCAGTTAATCAATACTCGTAATGGAGAGTGCCTAGACATTACTAAAGAGGAAGTGAAGGATTACTTTGATGAGTCAACGACTTACTTCTCAGTTAGAGCAGATGTGAGTCTCAACTCAGAAGAGCAGGTTGAAGTGCCTAGCCAGCGTCACGATTGGTAAACGGAACCCTCTTATAATATAGCTATGCCCACAGCAAGAAAAACAACCAATCAAATCCTGGAAGCTATCGATGATGGCATCTTGACTAATAAGTACGTACTGGAAAGCATTCTCAAATACCTCAGCGAAGATCAGGTAGCAGAGTTCTATCAATCATTCCTAGATGAGGGCCATGCAGAGTACTTACCCTCTGCAGCAAAGCAACCTTACGAATATTCATTCTGGAATTAGGAACAGTCTTATAATTATAGTATGCACAACATCATCAATATCAGAAATTCGCAATCAATTAAAACTATTGGAAGTTCCTTATCGGGGTATATCACCGCAACGTATAAGGAACTCGCTGCAGCATTTGGGGAACCGACTTATAAGGAACCGTCTGGCGACGGTAAGGTAACTACGGAATGGAACCTAGAGTTCCAATTGACAGATAATTATAAGCCATACGTAATAGGAACCATCTATGATTGGAAGACTTACGATAATGGGGAACAATGCAAAGAGGGAACGTTTAAATGGAACGTCGGAGGGTTCGGTAAAGGGGAACTGGAACTGATAGAGGAAGCAGTAGCCGGGGTAAGAGAGTTATACGGCCGCACTTAATTAGGAACTTAGATATAATTAAACGTATGAACAATAACTACATCGACATTATTCGCACCGTAACAGGAACACATTTCGTTTTAATTAATACCCACACCAAGACCGAGACAGATATAACACACTCTGAAGCAGAGCTCTGGTACCACAATAGAGGGTACGCTAGATTCTCAGACAAAGCAGTTACCTATCTAGAAGAAGCAGTCATGTGCATTTAGGAACTTAGATATAATTATAGTATGGATAACAAAAACAACACAGTAAAGTTAGGCGAAGTATTCAACGCAGTTGAGACAATTCTCAAAGCTGCTCAAAGTGAAGGTGGTAAGCGTGCAGTAATTGGCATGCTAAGTGATAATTTTAACCCAGAGATGGTATCGTTGATCGGTTGCGTTAATGATAACTACTCTGATACTCTAGAGCGTATGAGAGAGGCGTTCGGAGTTAAAGCAAATTGATAGTGTGTGTTGTTGGAGAGGCCGTTCTCGAGAGAGAACGGCCTCTTTTTGTCTACAGACCAACCCGCTAGCGAGCGGGGTACCCCGCTGAGAGAAGTTAACGTGAGAATTTTCCTATATAGAGCGCGGGGATCGAACCTTGTGAAGCCCCATGCCAACTAAAAATTTTGACGCGCGGGGAAAATGTATATATGGCCCCGGGGCTTTTCTATATCAGGAACCCACCCTTGCAGAGGGTATAATTACCATTCAATAAGGAACTCTGAATCAGGTACACTTATATCTAAATCCATGGTACGTTCATAACCTGGAGTAATCTTGCAAGAGGTAAGCAATACAATGAGTGCTATACTAAAGAATAACTTCACCCTTTTCAATTAGAATGTTCCTATTAACTAATTGCTCTCCAGCTATCTCATCTTTAGATTTTCCAAAGTAAGCTACTCCGTAATTGTTATCTATAAGATAGGTATTAACATTAGTACCTTCTAGTGTAACTAGTTCACCTAAAATTCTACCGTACTTACCTCTACTATCATCGGTTTTGGTTTGGAGTATAATATTTGAGCCTACTGGACAGAATTCTAAAACTTTTTGTTTAGCTAAGTTCCCAAATACCTTCTCCACCTTATCTGATGTTCTGCTCTCTGGAGTGTCGATGCCGTACAGGCGTATGCGCTGCTTTTTAAGCCATACGTTAAACCCTAGATCTATATCAACGTCTACTGTATCACCGTCAACTACTCTACTCACAACTGCTTTATATTCGTACATCTAACTATTTAAGACCATCGGCGACAAATCCGCGCTTTGTTTGGTGCGGGGAAATTTGCGCGATTATAAAAATTATTTTCTTAAATGATTAAATAATTACATGGCTACATTTTTAAATACAACGATCTTATCAGCTGATATCATGAGTAACCCTCCTATTGATGAAGGCAGTGGTTTCAGAAAATTAACTAATTTAAATCCTGCTGTCTTTAATGCAGCAGATAGATTGAATATTAAACCAGGCGGTACAGCAGTTTTTGAGCTATCTGCTAAGGGTAAGAATATTCATAATCAAGATGTTTTAATTAATATAGATAAGTTAGGATCAATTAATAGCCAACCAGTTGCGCAAGTATTGTTTGATTCAAATGATATCGTTACAACTAAAAAGCATCATGATGGTCAGAAATTTACTTACACATTAGTTACCCCAGATGGTACAATTGTAGGTCATAAGCATAAGCACAAACACAAACCTGCAACACATACATATACTTTTGCAGGTAATACTACTATTACAACAAACTTCTCTGGTATTGATGTTTATGTAAAGACAGATCATGCAGCTCATGAGGTTACAGGAGCAAATACAACAGTTAAATATACTTTAACTAATCCAACAGTGACGACTACGATTGCAGCAGGGTTGAGTAGTGATCAAAATATGATCGTCGGTCCTGAGCATATTAGAAATCGCGTATTAGGTTACTAAAATGACTGATTTTAATTCATTAAATAAAGACGAGCTTGAAGCCCTTGGTAGGGAAAAAGGTATTGAGCTCGATAGAAGAGTTTTAAAATCTAAAATGGTTAATCAGCTAAAAGATTATATTAAGACTTTACCTAAAGAAGAAGTAGTTGAAGAAAAGGCAGAGATATCAGATGATATTACTGCAGTTCAATCAATTGAGTTAAGTCATTTAATGCAATTAGCTTCCGGATACGGTGTTGATACAAGCAATGTTAATACAAAAGGTAAATTAATTAGTTTATTATTGCAAAAGCTATAGATATTTTTAATATTAAAATTACAAATCTGATCCACGGATCAGATTTTTTTATGGGAACTGTGATATAATTGATGTAATAAATGATTAATATTAAACTAAACTACAATAAAAGTATCCGTGAGAAGTTTAAAACATATAATATCGATAAAGATAAACTAGAAAATTTCCTGAATTACCATACTAATAACTTAAAAAAAACTAGAAAATGGTGGTATTTTGAAATTAATGTAAAAGGTATTAAAGGTGTAGATTCTCAATACTTTTGGGATGAAGATGAAATCGAAGTAGCTTTAAATTGTAGCGACTGTAAAACTCTCAAACAACGTCGCTTATTCTTTCTATCTAGTCTAGTACATGAATATAGACATTGGGTGCAGTGTAAGTTAGAAAATGTATCAGGTAAAAAACTTGATTATAGTGAAGAAGATATTGCAGAAAGATCTGATAATTATACTAAGAATAAATATGAACTTGAATGTGTTGAGTGGGAAAAACTAGTTGAAAAGTTTAATGATTTAATTTAATTAATCTGTTGGCCATAGACGAGCTTTCATATACTCGATATCTTTCTTTATTTCAGCAATATCAACTTCCATTTCTCTCATACTCTCTGTTATGATGACGTCTCCATTAGGTGTTATGAAATTGCTAATTAATGTTTCAATTTTTTCTACTAATGGTAATAATTCTCTAATTTCAGATTGATTCGATTGAGCCATAAATCGTAAGGCTTGTGTTTCAGTTTCTAAACTCTCAATTTTTAATTGAATAATTTGTTGGTCCTTCTCATATACTTCTTGAGAAACGTAATTACTATTCAACCATAAAGCAGCTAAAGCACCTACTGCTGCTAAAAAGAAAGAAGCAAAATTAATATTTTCTAATATAGAACGAAAGAAAGTAATAGGTTTTTCCATTTAATATATTTATTAAATTTTCTTATATTAAATAATAATAATGAGTGATCAATCAAAAATTTTTAATCTTTATGAAAATAATCTAAATCAATCAGCTATCGGTGCGATGCAGCAAAGAGACCCTGCAAAAAATTTAAAATTTAGACCGGGAGAAGCTTCACCTGGTCAAGGTTATGCTCGATATAATGTACCGACTGTGAATAGTGCAAAAGTTAAAGGTTCACCATTCACACCTAATGGTATTAGTGATGAAGAAATGCAAATTAAAGGATTCGGTGTTATTGATAGCAGCCAAGCAGATGAACTATTAAATAATTTAAAAGAAGATATTCACGAATTAATTGATAGAAATGTTACAGGAACTATATTGAAGAGCAAAATAGATCTTTATATATCTATTATACAACAAATTACTTGATTTCTTAAATTTCTATATTATAATTAGTATGTGGGAGATAAACTAAAACTAGATTGGGATAATATAGATTTTTTGGTCAATTGCTTAGCAGACCAAATACAACATAAACGAATTAAATTTGATACAGTAATTGCTCTTGGTAGAGGAGGTCTTATACCAGGTGCTGCTCTAAGTTATAAACTTGGTATATTAGATTTGCAAAACTTAGGAATTAGTACAAGAGAAGATGGTGGTGAATATATCGATACATTAGTATATCAAAGTCCTGAAAAGATTAATAAAGGCACGAAAATATTAGTAGTCGATGATATAAATGATAGTGGTCGAACATTCACTGCAGTTAAATCCATATTAGCTTCTAAATATAGTATCAGTAGTGAAGACGTTTATTTTGCTAGTCTTATAACAAGAACCGGGACTGAATTTAATGAACTAAACACTATTTCAGGTAATACTGTATATAGTACCAGTTGGTTACAGTTTCCTTGGGATAAATAATTAAGTGAGAGCTAGACCATTTTATTTCGAAATTAAAGATATGCTTACGCAGTTTGTTGCTGCGTTTGATGAAATTGTTATTGGCCGGTTTAATAAAGAAAGACAAGAAAAGGATAAAATTAAAGTAAGGTACGTATATGCTCCGAAACAAAGAGTATTGCATGATCTAATAAATGAAAACAAAACTTTAACTTTACCGGTTGTATCAGTAAACGTTACTAGCATTAGTAGAGATGAAACTAGAGTCTTTAATAAAATTGATGGCTTCTATTATCAAGGGGTAGTAGGAAAAGAAAAAGTTTCAAGACATTTAAAATCCCCTGTACCGATTAATATCTCACTTTCAGTTTCTTTATTAACTAGATATCAGACTGATATGGATCAAATTTTAAGCAATTTTGTACCATTTTGTAACCCTTATGTTATAATATCTTGGAAAGTACCTGAAGAATTTAATTTTAGTGTTGATCAAGAAATAAGAAGTGAAGTACTGTGGGATGGGAGCGTTAGTATGAAATACCCTACAGAACTAACTAATAGTCAAAAAGCAAGAGTTACTGCTGATACCAGCTTTACTATAAAAGGCTGGCTATTTAAAGATACTGATAATCCTAGTGGTAATATTTTCTTTATAGATCAAAATTTTCACTCACAAATTAATTTAGAAACTTATGATGATGTTGAATCATTTACATTATCTGGTAATCCGCAAATAACTAGTTTATTTTATAATAGTGTAATGCTACAAGATGATCTAACTATTACACCTAATACATCTGGTAATATAATTTTAAATGGTTATAGTTTTCAAAATACAGAAAACGTTTTATTTAGTACAAATAATATAACTAATTATACAAATTTAACTTCTATTGATAATTTTAGCAGACAAGATGCTATCTCAGGTCAATTAATACCTTTTACAATATTAAATGATAATACGATTATTTTTAATTCACCACCTTTATCCGGGGCTGGAGAATTAAGATTTATACCTTTTAATAAAGCTGGTTACGATTTTTCAGATCTATCATATATGAGCACTTTATGTGGTAGAGGTTTAAGTAGTACGTTTATTATTATAGAATAAGTATTAAATAATAACAATGGCCGATCAACAAAATAATAAAGCACCTTCCGGGTTTTTAAAAAATTTAGTTAATAAATTACCATATCAATCTGTCGACTTTAATAAAGTATTAGGTGATTTAAACCCTAAGTATGATACCTTTGAAAATACAGGTATGAGAAGGGTAGAAGCTTTAGCTAAAAATTCAGTATTTTATAATAATGATTTTAATAATACCGGTTCAGGTCAAATAGCAATTGATGGTAATTACAATTCTTTAGTTTATGCTAATGTAGAAGAAAACAAAGGCGGTAGAATGAGAGATTACCGCATAATGGCTTCTTTTTCTGAAATAAGTGATGCATTAGATGAAATTTGTGATGAATGTATTAATAAAGATGAAGCTGGTAACATTGTAAATCTTGTATTTAGAAATACTGATTTAGATGGTGATAAAGAGCAAACAGTTAAAGATGAATTTGAAAAGTATGTCGATTATTTTGATTTAGAAAAGAAAGGTTTTGAATACTTTAGACAAATATTAATTGAAGGTGAGCTTTATTTTGAGCATATTATACATAAAGGTTATACTGATGATGGTATATTAGGTGCAGTTATATTACCTTCTGATTTAATTGACCCGATTTATGATAATATTCAGAATATGATTATTAAGGGTTATATTTTACGTAAGCCAATTTTTGACCCCAATAAACCTGAAAAAATAGAAAAGTTTGATTTTATTCCTATGGATGAAAATCAAATATCTTATATAAATTCAGGCATCTGGAACCAAGATAAAACATTTAGATTACCTTTTATAGAAAATGCTAGAAGAGCATATAGGCAGTTATCATTAGTAGAAGATGCTATAGTTATATATCGATTGGTTCGGGCCCCGGAACGCTTAGTTTTTAATGTCGATGTTGGTAATATGGCCCCGCCTAAAGCTGAGGCTTATTTAAGAAAGTTAATTCAAGAATATTGGAGTAAAAAGACATTTGATTCAAATCAATCTGGTCAAGTACAAAAGTTTAATCCTCAATCTATGCTCGATAGCTTTTGGTTTGCTAAAAGACAAGGTTCGGAAGGTACATCAGTTACCCAGCTTGCTGGTGGTGCTAATTTAGGTGAGTTAGCAGATTTAATGTATTTTGTCAATAAATTATATAAAGCATTAAAAGTACCAACAAATAGATTGAACCCTGATAGTCAATTTAGTGATGGTGAATCTATTTTAAGAGAAGAATTAAAATTTGCTAAATTTATTATTAGGATGCAGCAACAATTTGCATCTGGTCTTAAAAATGGGTTTATAACTCATCTAAAACTTAAAGGCTTGTTTGATGCGTATGATTTAAAAGCCTCAAATTTACATTTATCTTTTAATGTACCTACTAATTTCTATGAACTTAGAGAAAGTCAGAAGCTTGAATTAAAAGCTACTAACTTTAATAGTTTAGCGAGTAATGAATTCATTGCAGCAACGTATGCACAAAAGCGTTACTTGGGATGGAGTGATGTTGATATAAAAGCTAATAGAGAATTTTTAAGAAAAGATGCTGAATTACAATGGGAGATGCAGCAAATAGGTGGTGGAGGCCCTAACTGGAGGGATGATTTAGAAAAAACTGCTAGTCCAGATGCAGGTGTCGGTGGTGATGGTACCGGAGCCGGTGGTTCTGAAACGCCGCCAGAATTTGGTGGAGGACCTGCTGATGTAGGTGCTGAACCTGCACCTGACGCTGCGCCAGTTGATGAAGCGCCACCAGAAGTTTAATTATTAACTTTCTTTAAGAATCAACGTTAGACGATTACCACCGTCAAGAACTTGTAATAATGTCTTAGCAGGGGATGCTGCTTGTACTTGATTAATATATAACTCTATAAGCGCTGGATCATTACCAATACTTTTAGTTGTTAAAGTTTCTGTACCACCATATGCATTATTTACCGTATATGGGTTTACTGTAGATAATGATGGTACAACTGAAATGTGTATATCGCCTGCTGCCATACAATTATTTAATATAACCGGTAACTAATTAATTAAATAATTGTATGTCTAAGTGTGAAATAGCTCCAATCTCAGGATTTCAAAGTACCAATCTTAATTCAAAAGTAGATAATTTTAATAGACTTAGTGATAGAATACTAAGAACTTTAGGTTACCCGTTTATCAATGTAGAGATACATAGAGATCAATTGTACGAAAATATTAGTTTAGCTATTGAATATTTTAGTAAGTTCGCTGGCTATACAAAAGAATATCTTATTTTTGATAGTAATTTATATAAAAAAGATTATGGTATGAAATTAGATGATTTATTTACTTTACAAGATAGCGATACATTTAAAGAGCAAAAGGATTTAAAAACCCCTAATAAAGACTTTACAAAAGAAATTGATAATACTGAAACGGTGTATGCAGCTACTTCTTCTATACCAGGTTCATTTTTTAGTTCGGCTTCAAGTTTATCATCTGCTCTAGTGAATGGTATTTCAGCTAATAATATTTTTGGAGGAGAATTTTATGATGAGATTACTAGTCAAGTACCAACAATTAGTAGTCTATTTACACCACAAGTAAAAAATAACTTTACTAGAAAAGGTTCAGTTGTTGGTAAACAAGAACAATTTGTTAATAGTTTTGATTATGATTTAATGAATTATAGAAAAGTAATTGCTGTTACAGATTTTGAAGAAGGTTCAAGTACAGGTATTAATACTTTATTTACCATTGAACAAACTTTGGCCCAGCAAACATATTTCAGTTACGCAATGGGTAATTATGGTTTTGATTTAGTTAGTTGGTATACTTTGAAAAATTGGCTCGAAACAAGAGAAAAAATGTTAGCAACAAAACGTTCATATAGTTTTGATGAAAGAACTCAAATTTTAAGAATGTATCCGCAGCCTAACGCTAGTAGTGATGTAAGATTTTACGGCGTCGTATCATGTTACGTTGAACGACCTATTAGAGATATATTAAAAGAGCTTTGGGTATATCAATATTCATTAGCCCTTACTAAAATGGCAGTTGCTAATATAAGAGGTAAGTATGGTAGTGTTACTTTATTTGGAGGAGGTAGTTTAAATTCCTCAGACTTAATGACGCAAGGATTAGCAGAGAAAGAAAAATTAGAGGAACAATTAATGACTGGTGCAGCTCCCGGTCAAGGAGATTCAGATCCTACCTTATTCTTCGTCGGTTAAAATAATTATTTTGCGTTAAAGACCTCTATAAGCTTTTGAATAACTACGCTAGCATCTTCAACATCTATTACCTCTGAAGAGGTGGTTGTTTTAGATACAGAAACATCTTCTTCTGTCTCATAATCTCCATATACATCTTCATCGTCAGCAAATGTTAAATCTAATTCATTAGTTTTATCATCGTCTACAATTTGAGTAATTGGTTGTGTACAACCAATATCAGTTAAAATTACACTTAATAATTGATTAGTATAGCTTTCTTCTTTAGCCCTACCAACAAAATCAATTATTTCAGATTGTGTAAATTTACCTTTTAATGATGTTATCGGCGATGTAAAACTACCATAACACATTAAAGGTAAGTACTTTATTGTTATATCAGCAGAATCTTTTATTAGATAATAAGCCCCTTTTTTGATAATAGTTACACCGGTATCAGGTTTATCAGATGCTATTTTAGCTGGTCTCATTAAATTTTTTTGTCTAATTTCACTATTACTAATGATTTTTTCTTCAAATGTCATAACTATATTTATAAGATAAACCATATGAAAAAGGATAAAAGATTTAGACAAGGTATTTTTACCCCGATAAATTCGCAGAAATATATTGGAAGAGGTAACCCAATTTATCGTTCAGGTTGGGAATTAAAATTTTTTAGATGGGCTGATATTAATGAAAATATATTAGCATGGGGTAGTGAAAATATAATAATACCGTATACTAACCCATTGACAGGTAGAGTTCATAGGTATTTTGTGGATAATTTTATCGTTTTTAAAGATAAAGATGGTAATACAAATAAATTTCTAATTGAAATTAAACCAAGTAAACAAACACAACGACCGGTAAAGACAAAATATAAAAAACAAAAAACTATAATCTATGAACAGAGAATGTATGTACAAAATACAGCAAAGTGGGAAGCTGCAAAAAAATGGGCAACTAAAAAAGGTTATAAATTTCTAATAATAACTGAGAAAGAACTGAATATCGATGGAAATAGAAAGAAAAGGTATAAATAATGTTATGGGATTAAATCTAATAGTTGAAACTCCGGCTCCGAAAGAAGAGTTTGAATATATTGTCGAAGAAGGTAGTTCTAAAGATAAGCAAAATTTCTTTATTAAAGGACCATATATGATGGCAGAAGGTGTTAATCGTAATAAAAGAGTCTACCCTTTAGAAGAAATGCAACGTGAAATAAAACGTTACGAAAACTTAATGGTGAAAACTGGACGAGCCATGGGAGAATTAAATCACCCTACATCAGCAGATGTTGACCTTGAAAGAGCTTGTCATTTAGTAACTGAAATGTCCCAAGACGGTAATGTTTTTTACGGTAAGAGTAAAGTTTTATCAACACCAACTGGTTTAATTGTTAGAAGTTTAATTAATGATGGTGTAAGGGTTGGTATGAGCTCTAGAGCTTTAGGTCAACTTATTCCAGAATCTGGTCAAGAAGGTGTCAATAGGGTTAAAGACTTTAAATTAGTAGCTGTTGATTGTGTTGCAGATCCATCTTTTCCGAAAGCTTTTGTGAATGGTATCTTAGAAAGTAAACAATATGTAGTAAATAAATATGGACAATTTGAAGAAATGTATGACAATTTTGAAAGTAGTATTTCTACCATGCCTTTGAAAAATAAAGATCAATTTTTAAAAGACAATATCATCAAATTCTTAAAAAGCCTTTAATAATATGAAAGAAATTAAACCAAATTTAAAAAATTTTATTAGTAACGTGATGAATCGTAACTATAAAAAAGCTAGTACTAATTTATCTAACGCTATTAACAAGAAAATAGAACAAAAGATATTAAATAATAATATAAATATATTCTAATTATGGACATTAAACAAATTTTATCTGAAGCAACAAATGGAGCACTTAATGATGAAGTGTTATCTGAAATCGAAAACGTTTTTGAGCAAAAGCTTAACGACAAAGTTGAGATTCATGTCGAACAAGCCCTGAATGAGCAAGACGAATTATATACGGAAAAGCTTAATGAGCTTGTAAGTAAGATCGATGTTGATCATTCTAAAAAACTTAAAAAAGTTGTAGAAGCTATCGATAGCGATAGAGCTAATAAGTTAAAGATTGTTATTGATAAATACGAAGGAGCATTAAATGGTGAAGCAGAAGGTTTTCAATCTCAGTTGGTTGAAAGCATCTCAGATTACTTAGATGTTTATTTAGAAGAAAAAATTCCAGTTGAGAGTGTTCAAGAAGCAGTAAAGAATACCAAAGCTAAGAAAATTTTAGAAGGCTTAAGAAGCCATCTAGCAGTTGATAGTGCTTTAGAAAAAGAAAGCATTAAAGAGGCCGTTATGGACGGTCATAATCAAATTAATGAAGCTTCAAAGAAGCTTGAGTCTGTTGCAGAAGAAAATGCAGTTTTGAAAGAAGAATTAGATACAGTTAAAGCTGGTTTAGTCCTCGAACGAAAAACTGTTGGTCTTGATAAAAGAGCAAAGCAATACGTAAATAAAGTTATGAAAGGTAAGGACGCTGAGTTCATTGCTGAAAACTTTGATTATACTGTAAAGCTCTTCAAGAAAAAAGAAAGCAATAGGCTCGAGACAATAAAAGAAGAAGCTTTAAGTACTAGACAAGATGTCGATAGAGTGGTTTACGAAGACACTAAACAAGAAATTGTTAGTGAAAGCGCAAGCACACCATATATTGATGAATTGTCTAAGTATTAGAATTTCCTAATTGTTTAGGTATTCCTGAGTTTCCTGGTTTTTTTAAACCTTGGGGTCGATAATAAAGGAAAAATATAATATGAATTCAATAAGACCTACACAGGCTTATATCGATGAGAATCGTGCTGCGCAACTACTAGAAAAGTGGGCTCCAGTATTGGACTACACTTCTAAGAGTGTTGCAGCAATTGAAGACAGTCACACTCGTTTAAACACAGCTATGCTACTTGAAAATCAAGAGTCATGGTGCTTGAATGAAGCAGGACCTAACTACGGTTCAGGCGGTACCAATGGTAACGTTGCCGGTCGTAATGGTGCTCTTGGTAGTGCTAATTCTATCGGTGCTGGCACCGATGTAACTGGTACTCCAGGTACAGACAGTTATGCAACTAATGACTTCCGTCTACCTAAGATTCTTATCCCAATGATTCGTCGTACTTTTCCCGAGTTAATTACAAATGAAATCGTTGGTGTTCAACCAATGGCTGGTCCAGTTGGTCTTGCTTTTGCTCTTCGCTATCGTTACTCAGGTGAACTCCTAGGTGACGGTGTTGATGGTAAGGGTGGTTCAAGTGCAGCAGCTTTAAATCCAGGCAATGTTAATAATAGTGTCGGACAAGAAGCTGGTTATCAAGAACTTAATACGGCTTACACTGGTACATCTGCTTCATTCTTATCTGGTAATGCGCAATTCGCATTCAATGAAAAGGATGACGGTGTAGCACAACTTCTTAGAAACTTCGAAGTAACGGGTAATATCCCTACTATGGAAGTTTCTTTCGAGAAGACAGCTGTTGAAGCCGGTACACGTCGCTTAGGCGCACGTTGGTCGGTTGAACTTGAACAAGATCTCAAAAATATGAATGGTATCGATATCGATACTGAATTAACAAACGCAATGTCGTATGAAATTCAGGCTGAAATCGACCGTGAAATGCTTATGAGAATGATTCAAGTTTCTCTTAACGCTGGTGCAGGAACAGGATTCTCCACATGGAGCCCTGCTTCTGCTGATGGCCGTTGGTTAGTAGAACGTAACCGCGACTTCTATCAAAGATTAATCGTAGAAGCTAATCGTATCGCAGTGAGAAATCGCCGCGGTGCAGCTAACTTCATCGTTGCTACACCTAGAGTGTGTGCTATTCTTGAAATGCTCCCTGAATTCCAGTGGGTACCTGTTCAAGGTAGCGTTAATACACAACCAGTAGGCGTTGCAAAGATCGGTAATCTTGGTGGTCGTTTCAATGTATATAGAGACACACGTACTGAAGGTCAACATCTGGGTAATGATTTATCCGGTAACGTCAATACTGCGCCTGAATATGCATTGCTTGGTTACAAGGGTCCAGAGTTTTATGACACTGGTATCATCTACTGCCCATACATTCCAGTTATGGTTCAGAGAACAATTGGTCCTAATGACTTCGCACCACGGGTTGGCTTGTAAACACGTTATGGTGTT
>Ga0181409_1000656_pt1 | contig 13484 bp, 19 predicted proteins | sample 32SPOviralmetaG_FD_130138 | JGI IMG/M metagenome (GOLD analysis project Ga0181409, IMG submission 130138) | Marine viral communities from the oligotrophic San Pedro Time Series (SPOT) site, San Pedro Channel, CA, USA - 32 SPOT_SRF_2012-05-30 | ecosystem: Environmental > Aquatic > Marine > Strait... | reverse complement strand
GGGGGGAGATCCCCCATGACGGGAAGCGTTTTGAATCTCGGCTACGCCTCGCTTACAAAACACATCCCATCGGGGAGGGCTTCGCCCCCACCTCCGCCCCTAATGTGAAAGTTTAGATAGTCGTTTTATCAATAGAGTATTATGAGCAACATAAGCGCATACTTAACGAAGCAATTACTGAAAGAACTAAGCCATTACCTTGATGTGGTAGACGAAATACGACAAGAGCATGATTTACCTGCTAACATCTACGAGATGCAATCCAGACAAGCCCTTGAAGAACTTATTCTTCTTCACTACGGAACTTACTGAATAGTTTCTTGAAACGATAGTGCATATCAATAGACATCCACATTAGAACTGTCCACATACCCATGATGTAGCCAGTGATTACTTCTTGTTCAATCACTTGTCCCCACCTACGGGGTTAAATTGTAGAATGTTCTCGTTAATGAGGTCTACATAAGCCCACTTGTAGTCCTTTAGTTCGGGGATAAGCGTAGTGAAATCCATACCGAAGATTTTCTTACCGTAGTCAATATCCATTTCACTGATAGAGAGCATGATTAAGGCACTTGTATTTCCATTCATGATACGAGGGAGGTTCGCAATCCTGTGGGTGATGAATACCCCTCTTATCCCCATGCTACGCCCTGCAATTGCTAATTTCTTAACTGCGGGAGAAGGAGAGCCTCTTGAATCAAAGCCTTTGACTACATTTATGTCGTCAAGCATGATTACAAAGCCACCTTCGGAGGAATCGGAGTTGTCAAACACTGATTCAATGATTTCATCAATGTCCACTTCGTAGAACGCAGGGTCATTAGGAAAGAAGTTCACAATGGGGTTCTTTTGCAGTTGTTTCCACATATCGTCTACATTAGACACCGCAGGGGCATCAAACATAGAATCTCGCTTGATACCCACATAAATGAAACGAGTGTCTTTGAAAGACTCCATTTTACGAGCGTCATTTACAAGCGAAGTCAATAAAGTGGTTTTTCCACTTCCAGAACGAGCCGCAAATGCGATTGAGAGCGAATGTGAACTATCGCCATCGGGGAGTAGCAAATCACGGAGTAGTTCATTCTTATTCATCGGAATACACCTCTAAGGTTTCCTGCTTGCTCTTTTTATCCTTCTTGCGGAATAATCGCCCGATTAGAGGTAGACGGCGTAGAAGTCCTCCACCACGCTTAAACAACGGTGTTTCAGCCTTCTTACGAATGTCATTGAGAGGGACAAGGTGATACCATCCGAGCATAGCGGAAAATACCATACCTTTACTGATTCTGTCGGAAAGGAAAATACCCTTTTCCTCCATGTAGGCTACACCACTTTCAGCAACGAGTTCTTTATCGCTTGCTTTGTGGACAACCTCAAAGTTCTTGTCAAGAGTCACGCCTTTACCGTAGGCACTCATTAGCACATCGGACATTCCTAAGCCCATTACGAGTAGATTCTTACTCGTAGTGCGAGCATTTGCTAATTCCGCTTTAGTGCGTTTGCTACGCTTAGACTTTGTAGCCTTCTTCTTGATATTCTTTAGTGGACTCGGCATAGAATGGGTTGATTCTTCTTCTGTTTCCATTTCACCCCAGTTTAACCATCCACTTGTTTCTTCTACTTCCACTTCGGCGGCAGAATCGGAGGAACTGTCATGAGTATCATAGGGCGCATCCTCAACCTCAACAGTATGGTGTGATTCCTCCGACTCCACCATGTCGTCTTCAATGGAGTGCTTTGCTTTCTTATGCTTGTAGTAGCCAGATTTAGAACCTGTCCACTCGCATTCATGACAATGATAAACGCCGTCAATAACTTCGTAGTTCTTACTCAAGTCCAGCACCCCTGTTCATCATCATAGTTCCCATGTTTTGCATGAGATTGATTAGTTCGGGGTCTGCTGTCATAGCAGACATAAGGTGGCCTAAAGACTCCGTTTCAGTCAAGTTCATGGAGGTTCGGCCTACATTGTAGTGGTGGACTGATTTAGCCATCAAACGAATGATAACCGAGTTCGGGTCATTCGTCATGTATTGTTCCATTGAATCCATCCACTTTACAAGCGGGGAATACATTTGCGTCATTAAATCATCAAAGGCTGATAGTGCCTTAGCGTCTTGAGTCCACTCCATATAGTCTACTACTCCGACATGGTATTTGAAAGAGTCTACTTTAGTAGACAACGGCTCGGTAGCACGATTCTCTACCATTTCCGATTTCCACTTGACTCTTTTCCACCTTTCCAGAAAGAATGGAGTCCCTTATTACAAGGGAGAGTGCCTGTGTGGTGAACTGCTTTTTCCCCTTTGCTTCCACCCCGATATGGTAGACTAAATCTCGTAGACTTACCCACCCATCGTTTGCATTGTCCACCTGTGATTCTAAATGAAGGAGAACTAATCTGTTCGCTTCTTTTCGTCTACGGCTAAGTCTTGTGTCCTTTATCGGTTGTTGCTTATTGTTAATCATCTGTATTCACCAGTCCATTTATCACACGGTCTACATGAGCATAGGAATCCCACACTCCGAGTTCGTATGAGTTCGTCAATAAGTCTGCAAATGTCGCAGGTTTGTTATTAGGGTCGTAGAGCCTCTTGCTTGAATCGCCACAGGCTTTCAAACGAATATCTCTCGGTTCAAATATGTTCATCATGTCAAAGTTATGTCGGGCTTCACCCATAGAGTAGGGCTTAGTGATTGTCATGTGCTTCTCATCCATGTGTCCGTATTTCTCGCAAAAGTCAAACCATCCGAGAACCTCTCCATTTAAGAAGTATGACGCTGTGCCTCTAAACTTGGACTTTTCCTTCTTGTAGCGGGTTTCTTCAATACCCATCTTTCCGTCAATCATAGCAAAGCCGTTCTTTACGCCTGTTGCTTCTCTTTCACGGATTGCATACACACCACTCATCATTACAAGTGCATCAACATCTTCGGCTTCTTTCTCCCACTTACCCAGATTCTTAGGGCAATCAAGCATTCTTTCGGGCATAGCCACGAAATCTGCTTTACGGATGATGATACCATCAGTAGCGAACATAACTGCGTTCTTTCCATTGTATCGGTTAAAACGAGCGAGTTCCATACGAGTGTAGGCAGTAGTCATAGAAGCATAGAATGGATTCCATAGTGAACCTGTTTGACCTTCTACGCATTGAATCGTCTTTCCGTAGATACTGTTAAGCAATACCTTACTTACAAGGTATGCAGGGTCTTCGGAATCAGTGCTTTCTTTCACACCGAACCAGTGTTTGATGAAAGGTCGGAATGGATAGTCCGATACTTCGGTTTCATCCTTCCATACAAGGTATTCCTCAACAATTGCTGTTGTAGGATTCCATTTCACCGCTTCTTTGTATTCATCGTAGGTTATCCACCCATAGAATGTAGTAGGACTTGTCAATGGAGGTTTCCCACCGACATAGCATAGTGGATTCCACTTTCCAGTAGGGAATGTGAAGTATGCTTTACAAAACGCAGGTGCTAAATCAATACGAGGCTCACACAGGTCTACGAACTCTTCCGCACCTTTACCTGTTATGAACGAACCTCGCAATACAGACTTCTTTACGACTTGTCCATGCTTAATGCGGTTCTTCACTTCTCCACTCTTTGTAGTGTATGTCACATTCTCCCACTTTGTCATAGCAGGGATGTTCCACTGATTTGCAGGATAAGCACTCTTAAGGTCAAAACACATTACATCGTCAATCATACCTACTTCGGCGGCTTCAAACCATCCACCCTTGAATGAATGATTAGCGATTTTGATGAATGGGCGATAGTCCAGTTCCATAGGGATTACTTCCCGATAGCCCCTGTTTAGAATGTCCCTTTGAGCAATAGCGGCAATACTGTATGGGTCACGGTATGACACATTAGAATCAACGAACTCTTTCAACTTGCGACGAGCAAGCCTACCGCATAAGTGTGTGTCCATAGCACAGTAGTAGCGAATGTCTTCATCGTAGTATTCTTCGTATTGCACCTTCTTGTAGAGAATGCCCTGTGGAGTCTTTACCTTCACCATTACTTCTTTACCGAGTTTGCGAACATCCAGAACACTGCCGTCAAAGCATCGTTCCGCTTTCTTGCTGTTATTGAGGTATCTCTTAGCATTGAAGTTCAATCCACCACCATAGAACTGCGATATGTCCCACATTTCAATACGGCCACCATTGATGGGCTTAGGTGTTCTTTTGCCCTTCTTCGGTGGTTGAAACAAATGGTCTTTATGAAACTCAAAGCGAAGGCATTTCTTCTGCAAGTAGAATATGCTCATTGTGTTTGTATGGTCTGTTTCTTCACATTCCACATCAACGAGTTCCCCAGTGGTTATGTCAATAGTAGCACTGTTGCTTTGATACACCTTATCAACGACATAGTTCGGCAAATGCTTCAATAGTGCCTGTGCGTCAAATGCAAGGTTGTAGAAGGCGTAGGAAGGGTGTGCGAAGCCTCTACGACGGCCATGATAAATACGGCCATTACTAAGGAATGCTTGAATGATTTCGTAGAAGGAATCGGTGTAGTAGACATTAGGTGTTATCTCAAACTTATCGCCCTTCTTGACCGATTGTTCCAGTGAAAGCATATAGCAAGCACCGTCAAGTGTTTCCGTATCAGCACCCATAAAGTTCCATTCTCGGATGCTACTGCGAGCAAAGTCCGTAGGTGTTTTCATAGGTCGCTTTTGTTCCTTGATATGGGGCAATTCTTTCATTATCATGATGAATCCCTCAAGGTGTTGTTATGTCGCTAAGACCTGCATAATCGTCAGCACTTTCAGCGTTTCTTGCCGCTTCTTTGATAGTTTCAACAGTATCATCCATAGCGGCGATTTGTGCGTCATATCCTGCCGCACCTGCTACATCTCCTACTGCTAATGATGCTTCTCTTGCCGCTACGAGTTGTCGTCGCTTCTCCGACTTTGCGAGGTTATCCTCTACACTACGAACCTTTGCGGCTACTTTGAGTTTGAATGTGCGCTTTGTCCCACTTGAAGCAGTGATACTTGTATTGCGTCTTAATCGTCTTTGTTGAGCAGGAGTCAATCGGGTGTTTTCACCCTCAATAACTCGCTTTACTTGCTGTGGCGAGATTCTTCTCCCTCTCGCTGATTGATTCAAGAATCGGGCTGTTTCAGCATACGAACCCAGAACACCATACAATGATGAAAGGTTGCGTCGGGTGGTCGGATTAGCAGTGTAGTTTCTCACCATGATGATTCCTCCACATTATGTCTGTTAAGGATTGCGGCTTGCACTCGGTCATAAGACCAGTGAAAGAAGTCTGTTCCTGTGAATCCGTTGCGTCTTTTACCACATGGCGGAATTGATTTCAAACACTCCACATCAAGCAAAACGGCTCTAATGAACATACATGGGTTTGAAGCGGAGTAGTAGCCATGAAAGAGTAGTTCCGCAAAAGGAGTTTCATCGTTCCAGCAGTGTGCGGGAACTGTGATGGTTAAGAAGCCTAAGTCCTTAATAGACTTCTTTTGAACTGATGTGCTTTCATCGTAGTAGAAGTCGGTGTGAACATATCGCTTTTCAACAATGCGTTCATCATTCTCCACAGGGTTTTCGTAGCCCCATGTTTCCATCAAACGGTGATAGTGAGCATCACTCATGTTTGAACGCTTATCTCGGTCTGGGTCATACAATGCGTTTTGTTGCCCTAATCGGACTGATACTTCACTCATAGCAAACCATCCTTAGTCCCATACCGTAGTTGTCCATAACTCGCATTACTTTGTCCACAGTCTTTTGAGTCTTCTTGAAGTTTTCATTTTGAAAAGCAACTCGGATAGCGTCGTAGCAACGGTCAAAGTTAAGTCCGTCAGTAGAGAACATTACATCGTGAATAGGAACATGAACACCTTCGTAGATGTAGTATGTTTCCATGCTAATAGTGAGGTTATGTGTTCCACAGTCGTAGATTGTTTCTTCAACAGTGCAAGATGCTTTCAATCGCAATCCATGTAGTTGTATGGTGCTATTGTTGTCAATCACCTGTTCGGTGTAGATAGTCTTGAACATATCCTTGAAGAAGGCGTTCACTGTGCTGGCTTTCGCATTGTTGCGATTGTAGGTCTTTTTACTGCTATAAACTTGCATTTTATTACACTCCATGTGTTATCGGGTTTTTCCCTGTTATCCCGCAAAGCACTTTCTTATCGCTAAGTGCAATCGCAGTGATAGGGTGAGGGTGGGCGCAATCCATCTCGGTCAATCAATTATGGTGCGAGAGTGGTTTCACTCCGCACCTCCGTTGATAAGTCGGACTTCAAGCGGAATGTAGTCCTTTCCTGTCTTGAGTTTGATAGTTGCTGTGTTGAAGAGTCGGACTTCGCCAGTAGTAGGTTCTGTTCCGACAGCCTTCAAGAAGTTCTTGAGTCGGCCACCGCTTAGGAAGAAAGAAACTTCTGTTCCTTCGTATTCCTTTGCTTCGTCGTCGTTTGTTGCGATTAGAACTGCGTTGATTCGGGTTGATAGTCCGAACTGGTTTTCGTGTTCTGTCATCTTCATGCCGTCTGCGTTAAGAATGTGAACGATGTTCTCCTTCTTACCGTTGTTGATGCGGCCTGTTGTCAATGCGCTTTCGGTTGCTACTGTTGCGAGTAGTTCTCCGAAGTTGTATGTTTCCGTGTTTTTGCTTACTTTACCTGTCATGATATTCACTTCCATAGTTGTTTTGTTTGAGTCGGGTTGCGCCCGTTGCCTCTAAGATTACATGGATGTTCATTATACTTATAGTTATGCACTACTTAGTGCAATTATGAAACTCGGTGTTGTCAGCAACACTGCCGCAGTGATGCGTTTAGAAGAAAAAGTGCGTGGTCGGACAAATCGGTGTGTTTCGCCACACCTAATGTTATTCGCTCTCAACTGTTTCAAATACCATGTCGGACAACATAAGGATAAGCCCCGATGGGGCAGGATTGAATAACATGAGTTTTACAAGCAACCTATTAGGAGGCGCACAAGTCGCCTTTTATGTCACAACCGTATTAGCCATCGCAGGAATCGGAACATCGTATTTCCTCCCGAATGGTGACACTTTGAACGAATACATTGAGCGTCGCACTGGCCTTGATACATCAGCGGGGGTGCAATAAGATGGATTTACTCCCTAAATTGACCTTCACAGGAATTGCTGATTATCTCGCTATCACTGTCGGAATTGCTCTCGGATTCGCTATCTTTAGCGCACCTATGGAACAATTGAAAGACGGACTACGAAAGAACGGTGGTGTTTGAAGTGGCTGTTGAGTTCTACAAAATCCGTGATTCGGATTTGACAATGACTGATGCCGCACAAACCGTGACCTTCGGTGAGAACATTCCTTCTGGAAAGACTGTTGAATCAGTTATCCTACACATTACACAAACAAACGCCGCAGGTGGTATGATTGCAGGTTCTCTTGACAATTGTATCTCCGCAGTTCGTTTCGTTGCTAATGGTGTTCCTTACACTGATTTCCGAGCAGGTGACGCAGTTTGCGACCCTGCAAATGTCGGTTTAGGCCGATGGGGATATTACCTTCAATCACTCGGAAACAACGCAGTTAGCGTTGAAGTTCCTTCCGATACCGACAAAGACTACTGGGCAGAAGTTCCTATGGGATGGACTGTTCCTCAAGGAGTCGGTAGAATGGAGTTTATCCTTTCTTTTGCCGCTATGACTGCCGCCGCTACTTCGGGAACTCTTGAAGTATGGCTACGACTTAACGACGCTACTTCTACATCTACTTACGCAGTGCCTTCTACTTCGTTCACAGCCGCTACTGGTATTCAGTCAGTTGTTGTGCGAGTCCCTCAAAATGTTAAGGGTGCAGTTGCAGGAATCATGATGCAAAATACCTCCGCTAATGAAGATAACATCGGCGGTCAAGGTGTTCGTGTCCACCTACTCGGTGCATTCGGACTTGAGCAATCACTCCTACGATACCTTAACTCGGACTTGAGCAACGGATTGAAGTATGCCGCTGATGGTGTTTCTCTTACTGAACAGCAATACGCTATTGAATGCACAGGTGCTACCTTCATTCCTTTGTTTAACGCAGTCGGTGGAGATATTCAACTTGAAGTTGATTTCACCGCAGGTGCAAACGGACAGAACTTCACATTTCAGCCTATCATGGTTGCTTCTCTTAACGGTCAGTCTGGCGAGGGAACTCGTCAAACACTCAAAGCACCGAGCAACACAGGAAAGAGCATCCTTGCTCGCACTGTTGAATAATCCGATTCAAAGGCTATACGCTTTACCTCCACTCAATGAGGATTCGTTCTGAGGGTGGTGTAGGTGTGCCTTTGCTCGCTTAGGTGATAACATGGATGAATACGCAAACATACAACGCTACACACTTGAAACAGGCGATATTATCGCTGTATCGGGTGGTATCGGTTATGGCCGTATGATACTACGATTCACTGCTGATACTCGCATGAGTATGAGTGAAGGCGAACTGGACTTTAACTACATGATGTTTCAAGCCGATACTGTCATTATTCTTGACCCACCTAATCTTCTCGCTACAAACAATATCTGGTTTAGACTGGATAGTGCCGCAACAGGCGTAGTAGAGATATTGAGGTGTTAAGTATGAGTCAAGTGTTTAACGGACAGACAGGCGGTGGCGGTGGTTTAACCACAGTCGCTACTGATGCTACATTAACTGGTGATGGAACTACTCTTGACCCATTGAGTGTAGCAAATCCGTATGTTGCACCTGTTTATTCCGTAGCAACGGCTTTTCTCCCTAATCTTCGTGTTCCGTTTCAAAGTCCTTTTACTGCCTTTCCTATGAGTGGCGGTGCATACATTGATGATATTGTATCAGCCGACTTTGACATTCTTAGTGGTGCTATTAGACCCTTCTTTGACGGTGTTATGAAAATCACTGTTCAATTCACATTTAGTTCGTTGCCTGTCGGTTCGGATGCTACGGTTCTATTCACAGCAGGTCTAAGTGAAGTTATCTTCCCTACACCTATCGGTTCAATGCAATCAAGTGAAACGCTATACATTGATAACGGACTTGATTCACTACAAACCATATCATTCACAGGTGTAGTTAATTGCGTAGCAAATACGCAATACTATCCATACATCATCACTACGGGTGATGTTGTAGACTTTGAACTACTGGGCGACGAAGGCAAAACTACTATCACAATGGAGAGGTTGTCCTAATGGCCGAAGAAGACCCTCACAATGTCAAACAAGACATGAAAATTGAATACCTTGAAGAACGCATTATCAAGAATGAAGAGGTTATTGCTCAACTCGCTACTGGACAAATTGCTATGCAACAGTCCATGACTGAAATTAACACTACTCTCAATATCCTACTGAAAATGGGGAAACCCGCATTGTTGCTACTCACAGGAGTATTAGCGGCATTAGGAATTGATATGTCGGGGGCTATGGTATGAAGAAAGCAATTGAATATACTATCATCGGAACTGTCGGTGTTGCACTAAGCGTTATGCTATGCAACTACTTATCAAAGGATAAAGACGGCTATGTAGAGATAAGTAGCGATAAGCGAAACAAACTCATGTTCTACTGGGCTATCCCCGCCTTCGCATATTTGATGTGGAGGGAATACTAATGGGTGAGAACTACGACAACGCCATGAGTGGCTTAGGCAAGAGATGGAGTAGCCGACAAAAGAGTGGTAATGGATGGTTGTATCAAATTGCATCCTATCGCAACGCTGATAACGACTTCTTCACATTGAAGATTCTTATTGAGGATGGAACATCTACTGCTATCATTAGCCGTAGCCCTAAAACTACACTCTACGAGTTTGACCTTGCAGGTGCTACAAGAGGCACTTCTATTCCTTATGACCTAAGAGTTCGTATTGCGAGCGACTTTGAAGCCGTAGGTGCTGAATACAAAGCCGAACAGGATGCTGATACTCGCACTGATGAAGAAAGGTATTTTGATTCCGTATTAGAGGCTGAAAAGGAAAGTGGCGGGTCTGGGGCGGTATTCCGACCTTATGAGTTCACTGTCCTACAAGAGCAGGATTTCCCTTCTTTGAACATTATGGGTTCAATGAACGATGTGAAATACACACTTGAACGAGGTGAAGGTGCAAGAAGCGAACAGGGTGTTATGGTTGAAATGGTGATATACCGTGTTGCTACATACATGGATGGAGAAATGAAAGGTTCTCCATACACTACTGATTATGACAATCAAGCCGATGCTGAAACTGCATATCAAGAAGCAGTTGATTCTATGATTGCTCAAAGAGTTCGTCTTGAAGAAGTTGATGCTTTGCCCGACATTGAAACTACTATCATGCAATATCGTGGCTTTGAAGTGACCTACTACAATGACGACGGTTATTCTACTACAAGCGATGAAGAGAACTTCTATCGCCTAAAGAAAGACGGTGAATTAGTTCGCACTGTATATCCACCTCAAGTAAGTGCTGGAAGAGATGAAAGCGGCGAATACCCTGTCAATGTGAACATCACTATTCCCGACTATAACTACGATAACCCACAACCTGCTATTGACGCATGGGAACTTGTTATCAACGGTAGAATTGACGGAAGAGTGAAATCGCAAGTCTACAATGTTGAATCATGGAACTACTACCTTGACAACACAGGCGTTAAGAATCCGTTTGAATACATTGATGTAGGCGGTTTAGTCACTGTTGATGATTTAGACAAAGACGATGATGGCCGTTTGTTGAAAATGAACGACAATGACCTATCCGCATTCGTTCCCGACTTTTTAGACAGTCGTGCGCCTTCGGGTGCATTGAAGTTGCGAGTTAAGAACGGATATGAAGTAGTCATGAAGATTGCTACGGAGAACTTCTCATACTGGGTGAATAACATTGACGGACTCTACACTACTGGTTTAGGCCGAACAGGTGAGTTCGTAAATCCACACCCACAGATACGAGGTGTTTCAGTAGGTGGTGGTGCGGCAGGTGTTGTGAGTGGAAAACTTGATGTTGTTGAAATCACTTTCAAAGGTGGAGATATTCTCCACATTGACATTGACGACGACTTTAGCAAAACTGCTGATTTGAAGATAATGATTGATGGAACGGACTATGCTTCGGATGCCGCTAACATTAACGATGAAGTAGAAGTAGTGATTGATTCAATCACTTATTCCGACTCAAGCCTCTTTGACGACTATGAAGAGAATGAAGGTGATGGTGGTATGGACTATGTTCCTACACCCGATACACCTCCCGAAGACGATGAACCTCCTAAAGAACCATTTGAACTCAATGGCCGAACTATCCTAATAGTTCTGGGTGGAGGTATTCTCCTTGCAGTCGCTTATACTCTATTGAAAGGGAGTGGTGAATGATGGCTGAAATAACTGAAACATTTGAGGATGCAGGAGATATTGCTCTCGCTACTACGAAAGCATTAGGGCGAACTGTTCTATTCGGTGCTATTCCTTTGTTTGAGTTCGGTTTGCTTGTCCTTATCACTGTGGCTGTCGTGAGATTGCCTGTTATCGTGCTAAGGAGGCTTGAATAATGCCTAAAATCTACGATAAAGCAACTGGAAAGACATTCAATGTTTCTTCAAAGAAACGAGTTTCTAAGCGTGGAACACCCCGATGGAAAGCATATTGCGCTCGCAGTGCTAAAATCAAGGGTGGACAGGCATTCGGTTCTAAGAATCAAGCACAGCGTAGAAGGTGGAAGTGTTAATTATGGCCGATACAAGCGTTGATGTTGAGAATGTTGATGTGAACCTTAACTTTGAAGGTGGTGCATTTGACGGAGTTCGTGCATGGTTTAACGATACTATTGCTTCGCTTCGTGCAGGTGATGATGAAGTCATGACTACTGTTATGCTATCCCTCTCTTTTATTGTAGCGGGCGTATGGATTTATCGCCGTTTGTAGGTGGTAAATCATGGGTAAAGCGTTCATTCCTCTCACTAAATGGCCTCTTTCTTTAGGAAAGTCGGCATTAACTACTGCGATAAGTAAAACGATTCTAAGTGCATCTACGGCGTATGCTAATGACCCTACAACAGAAGTAGAACTTGAAGGTATCACTGTTGAAGCAACAGGTAAGAAAACACCTGCTGAAGTCACAGCGTTGTTATCGGGTGCATTATTCACATCATCAGTTATCTGGGGATATAAGAAACTCGCCTATCGGGACAGACTTATCGTTATGCGCTTTATTCAAAGAGTTGTAGATACTAAGAAAGCATCAATCAACTCAATGGCTACGCAAATGGCGAGAGTTATGCAATTGCAGAACAGTTCAAGTCCTAATGTAGACGATGTAGATGAAGCACTAAGACTACTTGATTTGATGAGAGAGGATGCACAAATCCTTGAAGGATTCTTGAAGATGGGTTCGGAAACAAATGACCTTAGCAAAGCGTCATTGTTTAACAAGAAAGTAAAGAGTGGCGACTTTGTGACTGAAGCAATCGTTAAGTTTTTGACAGAAGAAGACATTGACATTCCTAAGTATGAACAATCATTGAAGCGTATTGTTGATTCAAACGAGTTCTTCAACAAGAGAACCATACAGGCTGAAAGAGAACTGTATTCAGTTATCTTTGACGCTGACGACATTTTAGGCTATCGTCAAGTATTGAAAGAACAGATTGATGCAGTGACGGATTTCCTACAAAGAACGAAAACCGTTGATATTATGGAACAGGCTTCTATGCCCCGATATAGTGGTGAAGAACCCACTGATGAAGGCCGATGGCTAAGAAAGCAGGAGAAAGATGCACAGAAGGTGCTTGCTACTGTTGATGAAGTCACCGAGAAATTAGAAGAGGCTTTTGATGACCTATGGAAGAAGCAGGGTATTGACCCCGATACTGGTAAAAGGAGTTTCAAAGGTAAGGTAAAGGGTGTATCTGGGTGGGTAGGTAGAGGCTTAGGCAAACTACTATGGGTTGATGGTGTAATATGGGTAGGAACTGTCGCTATTGACTTATCCCTTAACCTATTCATGGATGAGGATGAACAGGGTTTCTTCTCCGATAGGGCAGGGTATTCATTCGTTGATGAGTGGGTAATTGTCCCTATACTTGACTGGATATTCGGTGATGAAGATGTTCAAGTATTCCTCATTGATATAATCCTTGAACTCGCTGAAACCTCCGACACCTTAACAGGACTTGTCTACGGTATCATATTCTGGTTTGCAGAATCCTTTAATGCTAAAGTAGATTTGAATGTAGACAGGCAAGGAACTGGTGAGTTCTTTCTTGATTCAATCTCCGATTCATTTGAACCCGAATACTTCCTTGTAGCGGCCTTTGTTGCTATTGTAGGTTTAGAACTATGGCGTTCTCTTCTCTTGCCCTCATGGGCTATTCTCACAGGCTCTATTGAGTAGGGCGGAGGTGGGGGCGAAGCCCTCCCCGATGGGATGTGTTTTGTAAGCGAGGCGTAGCCGAGATTCAAAACGCTTCCCGTCATGGGGGCTTCCCCCCCCCCCT
>Ga0181409_1000655_pt1 | contig 13493 bp, 6 predicted proteins | sample 32SPOviralmetaG_FD_130138 | JGI IMG/M metagenome (GOLD analysis project Ga0181409, IMG submission 130138) | Marine viral communities from the oligotrophic San Pedro Time Series (SPOT) site, San Pedro Channel, CA, USA - 32 SPOT_SRF_2012-05-30 | ecosystem: Environmental > Aquatic > Marine > Strait... | reverse complement strand
TTTGGCTGCAAAAAAACTACCTCCTGGAGCAGAAGGAAATATAGATTCTACTTATAATTCAAATTTATACAATTTATATGAGTCTTGGGGTGATGATAAGGCTGGATCAGTAGATTTTGTTTTCGATGCTAATGGATGGAATTTATCAAGTTTTAACGAAAATAATGAAGTTAATCCTAATGTTGGTATTGTTAATTCTACTGCAATGATTAATAAAGCTTCAACGGATTATTCAGAGGGTAAAACAGGTAAAACAGTTTACTTTAGATCAAGTGTAGATCCAACTTCTGAAATAGAAGGATTATTAACAGATGAGTTCATAGCTAAACTTCCTGATGAATTTATGATAACAGATGAAGTGTCTAAACCAGGTAAAGTAGAGGAAAAGACTAAGTTCAAAGACTTAAAACCAGTTGGAACTACTAAAGTTAGAACAGAACAAAAATCACAAAACGTATCAGGTTTTGATACAGACTCATTAACAACATGGTTTACTACAGGTAATAGAACTACTGCTGAAGGCAACGAAGTATTTGATGCAAATGGTAAAGCTATAATGGAACCTTTTTTAAGAGATCCAGATTTAAAATCTAAAATGATTTGGATGTATCAAAATGGTAAAATGACTATGGACCCTACTTTTACGCCTCAAAGTAACGCGGATACTCACATAGAAAAACTAAACGAAGATTACTTAAAAGCTGTTAGTGGTGAAATGGCTACTTTATTAGTTAAAAAAGGATTTAGTAACTCAAAAACTAAAGAAGCATTTGGTGATGATACGCAGGATAATGCAGAACAATCAACTATAGCACCTAAATAAATATAATATATATGGACGATTACTTAGATTTAGTATTCAAAGATGCTCAAGGTGTTTTTGGTAATGATTTTTGGAACATAGATGAATTTAAAAACACTATGTTGTCAAGTAATGATTATGTAAAACACGTGTTTGAAGAATTAAATGGTAAGACTGAGAATGTAAACGAAAAAGACGTTGATGCTTTTTATGCTAAAGTACAAAATACTAAATTAAAAGCTTTAGCTCCTAATTACTCTAATAAAATAGAAAAGCAAGATCAAGCTAAAAAACAGCAGCAAAAAGATATAGAAGAAGGCAAACAACTTGCTGAAGAGCAGAAAAAGAAGTTGTTGGAGCCTATGGAAATGAAAATAGATGAGTCAGACTTTATGCTTAATTCAGAAAGTACTAAAGTTAATATCAACTTACCTTTTATATACACTCCTGAAGCAGAAGAAAGAAAAGAAAAGCTAGCAATAGAAAAGAAAAATACGGAAGATCAAAATAAAATAAATACATATTTTAAATCTATTGAAAAGAAAGAGCAAAAGAAAAAAGATCCTAAAAAAGAAAAAGTAGAAAGTATCGCTAAGGGTGAAGTAACTTACGAGTTGTATAATCCTACATCTCCAAGTCCTCAAATAGATCTTAGCGGAGGAGAACAGGACAACATACTAAATTTAATACCTGGCGGTCAAGCTAAAAATGAAGCTATAATAAACAATTTAAAAGATTTAGGACTAGATATAGATAATAACTTTGAAAGTATGTATAGAGATACTGGAGACAGAGTAAGCGACGCTCTTGTTACTCCTGATACATATAATGAAAAATTAACAAACGTTATAACTGAAGCTTTAAATACTGATGAAGGTAAAGAAATATTATCTATATATAACGCTATACAATCTGAAAGCATTGAAGCAAACATAGTTAATGAAACAGAAAAATGGGTGAAAGAAAACAACCCTAAAGATTCTGAAGCTCAAGTAGCAGATAAAGTTAATTTATCTATAACTAAAAATATGGCTTTGTCAGCCGACAACTTAACTAGCTCTTATATGGAAGAGCAGTATAATAACATAAGACCTGTACTTGATGAGTTGAAAATACAAAGAACTAAAAGAACTTCTTTAGTTAAAACAAGAGCTGAAGAAATTTTTAAAGGAAAAGATTGGCCTAAAACAAACGAGGGTTGGCAAGCTGCATTAATGGAAGCTAATGAGCAAACACCACTATCAGAAAAAGAAAAAGCTTTATTTGCTGAACATTCTAAAAACTTAAACAAATTTATGGCTGAAGGAGTAATTCCTTTAGTAGATGCTAATGGTGGGTGGATTAGTGAAGCTAGAACTGATAAAGACTTTTTAGAAAAACAACAAATACAAAAACAACAAATTGTAGAGTTGGGAATGTTATCTCTTGATGCTAAAACCGATATGTTATTTAATTATGAAACAGAAATGTTAGCATTAATAAATAATATTAAGCAGTATGGTATTGAAAATGTTGTAAGTGACGCTAGTATAGCTCAAAGAATAGCTAGTTTCTATGATTCAATGACTGAAAGCGATGGATCGCTTAATACTATTGAAGGTAAAATCAATATGATAACTTCTGGAGATAAAAATAAAACAATGGGGTTATTACCTCCATTACCAAGCGGAAGTCCTTTTACTGATCAGTATAATGAATTATTGCAGAAGTATGTCACAATGTCTGCTGCTGTAACATTAAATTATGATCCTTTATCCATGCCTAAAAGCTCTTTTGGAGATGGAGAAGGTTTTTTTGATGAGCTAGCTCAAGGATTTGTAGATATGGCTCCAGAAACTTTTGATGTTTTTGACATAGATGCTAATGAAGCCGCTAATATATTTGCTCAAGAACTACAAAGTCAAGGATACACTTTAAATGCTAAAGAGCAAGAAAGAATAGATCAAGGCGTAGGTGAAATGGTAGGTAACAGCTTACCTGCACTTGTAAAAATGGGTGTTGAAATATATGCCACATCTGTAATGTTAGGTCCTGTTGGCGGTGTTGAAGCATTAAGTGCTGGCATGGGTAGGTTAGCGACTAGAGGTGTATTGAAAGCTACTGGTTCAAGAGGCATGGCTAGAAGTGTAGGTACATTTATGAATATGTATGCTCATGAATCTATTGGACTTATAGGTTCTAATTATATAGGGGCTAATATGACCCATAGTGAAGGTATGCCTGTATATACTTTTGCATTAGGATCTACTTTAGGCCGTATGGGCTTAACTAAATTAATTTCTACAAAAGGAGCTGGAATTGACAAATGGTGGAACACTGTTAGTAATTCAAAAACATACGCTGGTGGAGTTGCTAGAACTTTAAATCACTTGAATACAGTTGTACCTATGGGTGGTGTAAGTGTTACAGCTAAAAGATTTGGCGAGGCTGGTATTGGTACATTATCAATAAAAGGTGGTGAAGCAGTAAGTGGCGGTATTGATGTTTTAAAAGGAGACATAACATTTGATGAGTTCTGGCATCATACTACTGACGCTAAGGGCTTTGTTTCTCTGTTTGGTGGTTTAGTTACTATGGGTATGTTTGGAAAGCCTGGAATGAAAGAAATGTACAAAGCAGTTAAGCTTGACATAAATACTATGCAAGGTGGTAAACGATGGGCAGAGTGGAATAGAAATGCTGAATTTTTAGGATTAAACAAAATAAAGAAAATGCCTAAAAACGCTCAACCAGGTCAATTTGGTGAAGGTATTACGTCTTGGTCTAAAGGTGAAATAACAAGCGCTAAAGATGCTAAGATAAAAGAAATTAATGAAAACAAAAATCTTGATGCTAAACAAAAAGTAGAAGCTATAGAATTAATAGAGAAAACAGCTAAAGGTCTAGAGATTAAAAGCGAGCTAGACAACGTATATGCTAACGAAGGTATTTATGATAGTTTCTTTTCAAGTAAAGATAATTTAAGAACACAATTTGAAAGAGTAACAGATAGGTTTAGACAGGGTAAAATTAGTGAGGTAGATCAAGATGTTATAGCTAATTTTGCTCATGACTTTGGTAGAGATTATGTTTCACTAAGAATACAAGAAGCTAGCGGCATGGGCAAGGTTGACGCTGACAATTTTGTAAATGCTTCTATACATGCTTCAAGAGCTACAACTGATAGAGGCTTTGGTATGAACTCACCATATAGAGCCAAGTATGTAGAAACAGAAATGGTTGATAGACAGATAACTCAAAAGCGTAAAGCTATTAAAGAGTTTGATCAAATGAATGATGGTGAAAAGGCTAGAGAGTTTGAAAAGTTAGATAAATTAGCTGAGCAAAACAAGTTAAGACAAGAAGAGCTGGCAAATAAACAAAGAGAATTTAATAAAGAAAAAGCTGAAGCTGATAAAAAGAAGTTTGATAAGGAAACTATAATAGAAGTTAAAGAGGATCAAACAGTAGATGATGTATTAAAAGAGTTGAATCCAGGGCAAGAAGTTAGTGAAACTAACGCTTTAGATTTTGGAGCACAAACAGTTGATAATAGACCTAACTCTAAAACAAAAGGTAAATCTATAATGATAGTTGATCCTAAACTTGTAGATAGAGTGTTTACTGGATCACTTAAAGAATTGTATGAAAATAAAGGCGCTGTAGGTACTCTTATACATGAAGCTATACATCCTTTAACTAGTAGATATACGGATGTAAATATACTAGCTGCACAGTTAAAAGAAAATAATCCTAAATTAACAGATACCGAAGCTAGAAAATTAGCTAAAGAAAAGAAAGATAGTTTTGTTACAGACTTTATAGAAGTGTTAAAAAGCTCTGGCGAGTATGAAGCAGTGCTTCTTAAAGTAAAAGAAAATGCTGATTACAAAAATGATAAATTAACAGATGAATGGTTTAGTGTTTATGGTGAGATGGTTAATAGAGGTGAGCTTGACTTCTCTAAATCAAAAAGAAATAAGTTTAAAAACTTCGGTAAAAAAGCTGCAGACTTTTTAAATACATCTAAACCAGGATTAAAAGCTAATTGGGAATCTGGTAAAGATGTTTACGACTGGATTACAGCTTTCGCAGGTGGAAAAGGTAGAGAAGCAAATGAAGTATACAAAAAAGGTGTAAAAGAATATGAAGACCTAGTTAAAAACTACGATTTATCTAAACCTCTTAGAAATAGTGTAGATAGAGATGCTAAAGGGGTTATGGCTAAGTTTTATAACGACATAACTGATTACAGATCTAAGGTAGATGCTAAAGGATCTGATCCAGCTAAAGTAGCTGCTGAAGCTAACAAGGCTTGGAAAGAAGGTGGAGCAAATAAATTTATAGATAAAATATATAGAGATGGAACTTTAGATCGTTTAATAATGAGTAAAATACCATCTATAAAGCCTCCAGGTTGGTTAAAAGAGTTTGTTATAGACCCAATGACAGGTAGAGAAGTAAACCAAGGAGATTTAGAATTTAAACAAAGTGTTTTTGTTGAATTAATAAATCATATAAAAAGCTTTAAAGTAGACAAACAAACCACAAGTGCTGAAGACGGTTTATTTGCTTGGATAAACTCTCAATTAAGTAATAAAATAGGAGAAGTTTATAAAAAAGGAAATGTAGGTACTAAAGAAGCTTATGATATGACCTATGAACAAGCTACAGAAGCTGGTCAACAAATAGCTGGTGAAATGGAAGCTGTTGTTAGAGAGGTAGAATCTAAAAAACCTAGTCAACTTTACAAAGAGCTAAACATAGATAAAAATGTTTCATCAAAACTAGAGCGTGATGTTATAGACATGGACTATAAAAGCATGGCTGACATAAGTAAAAAAGGAGGTAAAAATCAAAGAATATCACCTTTTATGCGAGACTTTAAAAAACAAGCTGGAGATAAACTAGGTAAAACCATATATGAAGAAGTATTTAACAAAGGTAAAAATTTAGACTATATAAAGAATAACTATGTAGAGATAGTTAAGAACCTTAATGAAGGTTATTTATCTAAAAATTTTCCAGAAATTGTAGAAAAAAGAGTTAATGGTGAATATACTAGCGATTGGCAAGGTAAGAAGATTGATGTAATAGGTGCTGAAAAAGGATTTACATCAGGCCCTGAGTATATGAGATTAAGACCTGATTTTGAAAGCGAATTAAATAAAGATTATTTTGTTAGCAAATTTAATTCTGAAGCTTTTTCAAATGCTAGTAATCCTTCTAGTGCAAGAGCCGCTAAGTATAAAGGTCTAGCTTACCAAATGGGAGATAAAATAGCTATAACTAAATTCAAACAAGAAGTAGACGCTGGTGTAAAAATAAAAGACAATATATTTAAACTACAAGAAAGTCTTATTAACTTAGATGCTAATTTAAAAAAGTATGAGCTTTTAAAAGCAGAACACCCAGAATGGACAGCTAACAGGTTAATGAGAGAAACTGATAATGTTACTAGTGGAAATTACTTTGACAAAAAAATTCAATTAAGAGAAGATTTATTAGAAAACAAAATAGAACTTGGTGATTATGAAATATTTGAAGGCTTTACTAATGGTATAAAAACAGAAAACAACTCACCTGAACTTTCTCAACAGCTGAATAATAGCATAGAAAACGCTATGTTTAGAAGGAATAGTGTTATACGTAGAGATTTTCCAGTAGAAGCACAGTTGGAATCTTTCGTTAAGCTAGAGCAAGTTAAAGATATATTAAACAAGCAAGAAATAGCTGATGTTAAAAATCCAAACATGTTATTTAAAAGGGCATTAATGGAATCTTTTGGTTGGGATGGCAAAGAATCAGTTAGACAATTAACAGAGGATTTTACACCTACTGGAGATCAAATGAGGAAAATGCTAAAAAACTTAAACGATGGTTCTAAAACATTTAAAAAGATTAAAGCTCAAGGTAATAAAAACAAGCAAGCTTCTATTAGATTTGATAATGAATCTTTAGTTGAATCTATTAAGATAGCTAAACAAGCTGAAGCTGAGAAAATAATGCTAAGAGAATTAGGATTACCTGAAAATATAAATTTACAAGAAGTTGCAAGAGGAGAAGGAACACGAGCGGAAATGCAAAATGTAGATTTTAAAGAAATAAAAAGTGCTATACTTAATGCTAAAGATCCAATAGCTAAAATAAATAATATAATATTAAATAGAGCTCAGTACACTGGAGGTCAAGCAAATAAATCAGTAGAAAGAATGAAGTGGTATGATACCACCGCTGAGTTTATAGATAAAGCTTTTAAACCGGCTTTAGAATCTGCAGGTTACGAAGTAGAATACAATGGTGGTAAAATGAATACTATGATTGTTAAAAAAGGTGGCAAAGCAGTTGATTTAAATTACAGAAATATAAGTGCTCAGAAACCTAGAACATTTTTAACAAATCAAAAAGTTTTGAGTGAAGATGGATCTTTAAACATAAAAGGTGATAAGTTTAAGGAAAAACTAGACCTACAAAATAAAGATGCTGAAGCAGCTCAAGAGCGAGTTATAGATCAAATGAGCTTTTTAGCAAATGAGTTTCATCAAGGTGGAGTTACTCCTCTTGAAGTAGCGTTAGCTGTTAAAAACCTACAAGGAGATATGCAAGGAGCTTTAAGAGCTTCTGCTAAGTTAACTGAAATTTGGCAACCTATAGAAGGTGAAAGCTATATACTAGGAAAAGATATACAATCTAATAATACTAGATGGGAGCACAAGAAGCCAGCTGAATTTATGGTTAATGAATTATCTAGAATATTTTTAGGTAATAAATTTATAGAGGAAGTTAGCACGGGTGAAAATACTACTAGGTTTGAACTAAATGAAGCTGGTAAAAAAGAATTAGAAAAGCTATTTGATGATTACACAGTAGCCATAATACCTGTTTCTATGGATAACATATTTGAAGAAATAGGTTTTAAATCATCAGATCCAAAAGAAATTGATAGATATTACAATGAAAGAAGCAAAACAGATTCTAGACTTAGACAATTAAGAAACTTAAGAACTGGAGAAGTTAGAGGATCTGAATTTATGTCTAAAGAAAATAGACAAAAATTATTACAAGAAGATCACTCTGTGCTGACTAATTCTGGTTTATTTAATAGATCATCTGTAAATAAAAAAAGTGTCTCAGATGTTATTAAAATAACAGAGAGCATGGATAAGTCTTTAGACAAAGCTAGATCTGTTAACGCACCAGTTAAAAAAATTAGAATATTTGACTTTGACGATACTTTAGCTACTAGTAAAAGTTTAGTTTTTTACAACAAACCTAATCCATCTGGGAAGCCGTCACCTAAGCGTAAGGCCATATTTATGATTGGTGGACCAGGTTCTGGTAAATCAAACATTGGAAAAGGTTTAGAACTTGGTAGAGAAGGTTGGAAAGTTGTTAATCAAGATATATTTATAGAAGCTGAAAAATCTAAACAAGGATTACCTGAAGTAGAAAAAGACTATAACAAAGATCAAAGAAGTTCTAGAGCTAAAATAGGTGCTGCTGGCAAGAAAGCTGCAGATGCTAAAATGGAAAAGTACAGACAAGCTGGAGAAGGTATGGTTATTGATGGCACAGGTGCTAGTTATAATGCTACAATGAAGAAGGTTAATAAACTTAAAGAGCAAGGATATGAAGTGTTTATGGTTCACGCTAAGACCTCTAATGAAGTTGCTCTTGAAAGAAATAGAGCTAGAAAAGAAAGATCATTAAAAGATTTTATTGTAGAAAAAACACAAAACTCAGTAAATGAAAACATACCTAAATATATGAAAGATTTAGGTGAAAATTTCATGGAGATAGACACTGAAACTATAGAGTATGGAAAACCTTTACCAAAAGATTTTGTTAAAAAGGTAAAACAAAATGTTTATAAAACTGAAAGAGGTATTTTAAATGCTGAAGAGTTTGCTAAAGACGGTAAAAGATTAATTGACGAAGGAGCAGCTATGGACTTTTCAGATTTTAATATAGTAAGAGAAGGTGAACGAGGTCCATTGTTTAAAATAGCTGAAAAAATTAGAGATGCTAGAGGTACAGAAGACGTGTTTGTTTTAACGGCAAGAGCTCCTGAGTCTCAACAGGCGATACATGAGTTTTTAAAATCTGAAGGTTTAGATATACCAATAGAAAACATAACTGGACTAGGTAATTCTACAGGTGAAGCTAAAGCAGAGTGGGTGTTAAATAAAACATCTGAAGGTTATAATGACTTTTATTTTGCAGATGATGCGCCACAAAATGTTAAAGCAGTTAAAGAAGGTATGTCTAAACTTGATGTTAAATCTAAAGTTCAATTAGTTAAAGCTTCTAAAGATTTAAAAATAGACTCTGAAAGAGATAATAAAAAATTAAATTGGAAAACAGATGAAGCTGGCAATATAAAAACTACTTTTGAAGTAGCTGGCAAAAAATATAATTTTAATTTAGATGCTAGAGATAGTAAAGGAAGTTTTGACGTAGAATTTAACTTAGATGGTAGAATAGACATTACCGGAACTGGTAATGCTGTTAAAGTTATTAGAACTGTTTATAATGGCTTGTTAGATGCCGTAAGCAAAAATCCTAAAATAAAAAGACTTGAATTTTCTTCTCTTAAATCTGAGCAAAGTAGAGTTAAACTATACACTACATTGATGGATAAAGTTGCTAAGAAATTAGGCTGGGAAACAGATATATGGGAAACTACTGATTGGGACGGTGGTGGAAGCTTTGACTTTGAAATAACTAAACCTAAGAAAAAGCAAATAGCTCCAGTTGAAAAAGTATTAGATGTTATAGACGTTAAGTCAAAAGTTCAACAAGCTAGAGTAAACAGAAACTCTATAGATTTAGATAAAGCTTTTAATGATATTATAGAGGGAAAAACAGGTATAGAATCTTTTAAAGAGTTTTCAGGAGCTAAAGCAGAAGTAAGAGGTAAAGGTAAGGGTAAAGGTAAGTTTATGACTCCTCCATCTGCTCAAGATTTTTCTGGTTTAATGGATTATACTTTAGGCAAAGGAAGTGTAGGAGAAGCACAGAGAGAATGGTATAATGAAACTTTATATAAACCTTATAATAGAGCTCAAAGAGCTGTAGCTACTGATAGAATAAACTTAATGGATGATTTTAAAGCTATTAAAAAAGAGTTAGATATACCTAAAGATTTAAGAGAAACAACACCAAGTGGTTATACTAAAGAGCAAGCTGTTAGAGTTCACTTGTGGGATAGACTTGGTGAAAAAGTTCCTAAGTTAACAAAGTCGGATTTAAAAGAAATAAATGAAATAGTAACATCTGACCCAAAGCTAAGTGCTTTTGCAGATCAAATACTTCAAATAACTAAAGGTGATGGTTATTCAAAGCCTAAAGAACATTGGCTGTCAGGTACTATAACAACTGATTTTATGGATCTTCTTAATACTACTAAGCGTAGTAAGTATTTAGAAGAGTGGCAACAGAATGCAGATATAATATTTTCAGATAAAAACTTAAATAAATTAGAAGCAGGTTTTGGTAAGAAATATAGAGAAGCTTTAGAGAACTCTTTAGCTAGAATGAAAGCTGGTAAAAATAGAATACAAGAAGGTAATAGACTAAGCGATAAAGTTTTAGATTATATAAACAACGCACAGGGAACTATAATGTTCTTAAATATGAGGTCTGCACTTCTTCAAACAATATCATCAGCAAACTTTGCTAACCTAACATTTAATAACCCACTAAGAATGGGTCAAGCTTTTGCTAACCAACCTCGTTATTGGAAAGACTTTATGAAAATTATGAATTCAGACTATTTAAGAGATAGACGTAATGGTTTGAAAATAAATATATCAGAGTCTGAAATAGCTGACGCAGCTTCTAGTAGTAGTAACAAAGCTAAAGCAGCTATTAACTATATACTAGAAAAAGGATACGCTCCTACTAAGTTTGCTGATAGTTTTGCTATTGCTTCTGGTGGTGCAACATGGTATAGAAACAAGATAAGAAGCTTAATTAAAGAAGGTAAAAGCGAGAAAGAAGCTGAAAAAGAAGCTTACGAAGAATTTATTGAAATTTCTGAAAGATCACAACAGTCTTCTGATCCTAGTAAAATATCACAACAACAGTCTAGTGATATGGGTAGATTGTTATTACAGTTTGTTAATACACCAATGCAGTATAATAGACTTCAAATAGCAGATGCTAAAGACTTAATAAACGGTAGAGGTAACCCGTTAGAGAAGGTTAGCAGAATACTTTATTATGGATTTGCACAAAATATGTTTTTTAATTTAATGCAGCAGGGTATGTTTGCTTTAGGGTTTGGAGATGATTTTGGTGATGCTGAAATTGAAAATAAGTTTTTAGATACAGCAAATGGAATGTCTGATAGTATTCTAAGAGGTACAGGTTTAGTAGGTATGACAACTTCTGTTATTAAAAACTTAGCGCTAGACGTTTATAAAAGGAGCAAAAGAGACAGACCTGAATACATCGATGCAACTCAAAAGCTTTTAGATTTTTCTCCAGCTATAAAAAATAAGTTTTCTAAATTTAAGAATGCTGCTTATCAATTTGATGATCCACTTAAAAGAAGTCAAATGGATGATGGTTTTAGTTTGGAAAACCCTGCATTTAAAGCCGCAACTAAAGTTGTTTCTGGAGTTACAAATGTTCCATTAGATAGAGGTTTACAAAAAATAGAAAATATAAAGTATGCAATGAGTGACGACTCTGAAGACTGGCAGAAAGTAGCTTCAATACTAGGTTGGCCACAATGGCAGTTAGAAGGTAAAGAAACTAAAGATGCTAGAAGAGATGATCAGAAACAAAAGCTAAGACAAGAGCAAGCTATAGAAGATCCATCTAAATATTCAAAAGCTCAACAAGTTGATATACTTAAAAAACATGGATATTCTGAAGAAGAAATAAAGAATCTTAAAAAAGAAGATCAAAGAGTTGAAGCTATATTAAAATCTCAAAAAGAAAACAATAAAATACACACTTCAAATATAAAAACTAAAAAACAAACACTGAAAGAAGTTTTAAAAGAAAAACCTAACTTAAGTGAAGCTGATAAAAAAACCAACGATAATGTGGCTAAGTATTATAAAATGGGTAAAAACGAGCAAGTTGAATTACTTAATAAATACTGGGCCAAAAAAGATATTAGAACTAAATTTAATACAGAACAAAAAAGAGTTGATCAGCTTTTAAGGTTGATTGAAAATGATAGCATACCTGATAGATTAAAAAGAAAAGAAAACATACCATTAAATCAAAGAACAGAACAACAACGTAGAATATATAATCTAAATAAAAAAGATCAAATAGACACTTTAAAATCTCTTGGTTTAAATGATAGTGTTATAAAAACACTAAGATTAGAAGCTGATAGAGTTAGTAGAATAGAGGAACTATACAAAAACAAAAAATGAAAATTTCAGAAAACACAGAGTTTAAAATAGATTTAAAAACAGTAATAGGTATAATAATGTTAACTACTACTTTAGTTGGTATGTATTATACTTTGCAAGAAGACATAAGATTAGCCAAAACACTACCTCCTGTAGAGGTTACTCGTTTAGAATATGAGTTAAAAGAAGAGTGGAATGAAGAAATGATTTTGCAACTTGAGGATAAGGTTGAAATGCTTGAAGAAACTCAAGACATATTAAAAGAAGAGGTTATTATAACTTCTAGCATGATTAAAGATGGCACAGAAGCTGACGGTAAACTCGAAGAACTTCAAAGACAATTAAAAGAATTAGAAAATAAAAAACCTAGTACTAGAGTTGTAGTCAAAGAAGTTAAAGTAGACAAAAAAGGTAGAAAAATATAAATTATGGCTAAGAAAAAAACCAAAAGAGGAAATACTTGCTGGAAAGGTTACGTTGCTAAAGGCAAGAAAAAATCACCAAGTGGTAAAAAAGATAAAAACGGTAAACCTAAAATGGTTAACAACTGTGTAAAGATTAAAAAACAAAAAAAGAAATAATGGCAAACAAGAAAAAACCAAGAGGAACTAAACAAGAAAAAAAAGATAAAAAATTCTTAAAAAAAGGTAGAAAAGCAATAAAAAAATCTGATAAAAAAGAAGAAAAAGCTTCAACAAAATATGAGAAAGGAAAAATAACTAAAGCTTTAGCATTAGAAAAGAAAAAGAAAAGTATTTCTAAAAAGGGGTCTAAGATTGATAAACTTGCCAAAAAATATCTTAGAAATGAAAAATAAATTTAAACCTCACCCAATGTATAAAGACTGTAAAGTTAAAATGGCTTTTAAAAAAGAAGATCATGAAAAACTTGAGAAAAAAGGATATAGTCACAAAAAAGATAAATCTTGTAAAAAAAAGTAAGCCATGGCTATAAGAAAAACTACAAAAGGAAAAGGTCGTAACTTTAGAAGTACAGATGAAGGCGCAGGTATGACTGCTAAAGGTGTTAAAGCTTATAGAAAGAAAAACCCTGGTAGTAAACTTAAAACAGCCGTAACAAAATGTGATGTAAAAGTAGGTACTAAAGCTTACAAAAGACAAAAAGCATTTTGTAGTAGATCTAAAAGCTGGGATGGAGAAAGAGGCAGAGCAGCTAGAAAGCGCTGGTGCTGTAGTAGATTTAGTTAGGAACAATAAAAAACTGGGCACCATACCCAAAAGTTCCTGTAACCAAAAAAGGGGAAGTCGTAATGACCTCCCCTTTTTATATTTTAACTGTTACAGTATTCACAAATACCGCCTAGACATAGTCCG
>Ga0181409_1000654_pt1 | contig 13502 bp, 10 predicted proteins | sample 32SPOviralmetaG_FD_130138 | JGI IMG/M metagenome (GOLD analysis project Ga0181409, IMG submission 130138) | Marine viral communities from the oligotrophic San Pedro Time Series (SPOT) site, San Pedro Channel, CA, USA - 32 SPOT_SRF_2012-05-30 | ecosystem: Environmental > Aquatic > Marine > Strait... | reverse complement strand
GCAAAGAATCCAGCTCCAACCCCTGTACCCATTAAGATGTCAAGCGCAACATCTGAGGAGTCATAGTCTACGCCCTGATAGTTCATATTAAAATAATGAAAAGGCGATACGGCTGTGTTGGCTACAAGAGCCTCAACTGTGTAATCCTTTACCGAACGCGCTGCAGCAGCATACTTGTTTCCCTGCAGTATAGCTGTGTTAAGTTTGTTTACTTTTGCAAGATCTTGCACACCAGTTGCTACCCTACCAAACGGTACAACATTTGCAGGGTCCAACACTTGAGGAGCCAACTGCCCTATTGTATTTGTAATTGGATACTTTTGATTTATTGACTGATGCCGTATCTGTTGAGCAAGCTGTGCCTCTGATCGCAAGTGTAATTGAGTTGGAGTTTCACCTTTGATGTAATTTAAATTAGGTAATCCATAACTACGATACTCCTCAACATCTTCCTCGGTAACAGGACCCAGCCCATTTTTTTTGTCCTGTGTCCCTGCATACCACTTCATAACTGGGTTAGAGACGTACGCAGTTGCAGTGTTAAAGCCCTCTTTTAATGAGGCATCAAAAGACTCTTTTCGACCTGTTAAACTAACACGATCACCCATGTTGGTGGGCACAGACGGAATATGACTACTTGGAGATGAAAACATTAAAAGGTTTTAACTGTGGGGGCGCTAATAATTGGTGTTGTCTCGCTAACTGTCCTAACAAAACTTTCTGCAAGTGTATTTGGAACCCAACCGCCCTCTGCTTGAAGTCTATTAGCTGCTGCTGAGTTTGTAATCACAACTTCGTTATTGTCTAAATCAACTAAGTGTTCATAGCGCCCCGTTAATCGGTCGTAATATCTTACAGCAATCCCAATTTCGTTATTAATAAACGATTTTGCGCTATAGTCAAGCAACGGGTAAGTAGCACCGCCAACATAAACCTTACCTTCTTGTAAAATTTCTGCACGTTCTTCGTCAGAAAGTTTAGTTGCTAACTCAAACTCTTCAACCATGTCTCTAAAACCAGCTGGAAACTTTTCAATGTTTTTTATCATCTCTGGCTTAAAATCTAAGTTACCGTTTTGCGCTATTTCTATCGCGTAAATCTCAGCTGTACGGTTGGTTGCTGTTTCTGGTAATACAGAATAATTACCATCTTTAAGCATAGCCCCTATAGCTTGTCGATTTGAGTAAGTTGTGCGGCTAAAAGATTCTGCTTGGTCGGGTCCAAAACCAAGAAGCAAGGGGAAGTCTGTAAATGGTACGTTTGCGCTAAGAAATGATTCTAATAAAACGTTCATTGGCTTACGAAACTCTAAATCAACTGCACCAATCATTGACGGCAGCAGTGTAACTTTAGTGTCGTTATCTGCTATTCTAGTTATGCCTACTCGCTCTATTAATAACTCACGCTCTTTATCAAAGAATGTTTTCATTATCTTCGAGTTCATTACTCGAGACTCACCTCCCATTATATTAAGAAAGTTTTCTGCTGATAAAACCCCAGATTTTTTAATACCCATTAAATCATCGGCGTGGGCGTCTGCTACACTAACAACCAAGCCTTGAAATAACTCTAAATACGCATCAGCTGTCTCTGCATCACCAGTTTGCAAAGCTACTTTATAGTTGTTGTATGCTTCGCTACTTGTCATCACAGATGTTGTACTCGCTTCACCAGCAGCACCGTTAAGAAACAGCTGAACAATTGGCGTGTGCTGCGTCTTATCAAACCTACTAGACGACTCTGTTAAAGCTAACATTGCTTTTGTAATTTTTTCAGCTTCTTTGGGATTTGAAGCCATAGCAGCAAACTGATAATTTAAGCCTTGTGCCCTTTCAGCTGCTGTTGAGCTTGGGTCTTTAATCATGTTTTCACCGCGATGAGCCACTGCAGCTGGGGTGTTAGTGCTTAAAATTGCCTGCATATGTCCTTCACCATATGGGATATTAGTTCCCTTATACAATGGTATGTCTTCATAGCCTAAGTCTTTTAACAACTTTGCCTGCTCTGTAACATCTGGTGTTAACAACTCTAAATTACGCGTATCTCCGTTCTGCAGCCCTTTGTGTATCTTTGACGCCATCGTACCTACGTACTGTCGTAGCTTACCTGAATCTTCTAGTCTCACATTTGCAAGCATTTCTTCGTCTAACAAATAGATGGGCATTGTGCCTTTTGTCTTTGCAACAGTTAACGCAGTTATTAACCCCTGTCTGAAGGGGCTGGTTACTACGTCTTCGCCTTTTTCATTTTGGATCCGTGTTGGTGCGAAAAAATTAACTAACGTTTTTACCGAGTTTAACTTCTTTAAGTCTGAGCCTTCAATAAACTTTTCCTCAACACCCAGTAAAGCTTCGTATGTATTCGACGCTGCTAAAACCATTCCTTCAATATCTGTCTGCTGAGATAGCGTGTTTAAAAATGTAGTTGCTGTTTGATCTACTTGCGCTTTATAGTTAGCACGCTGTTCTGCATCACCGTCTTTTTCTAACTCCTCAACTCTTTTTTCAGCTGCGGCAATAATTGACTCTCGGTCAGTTTCATTAACAAACTCAAGAAGCTCGCCATACTGTTCAACACCCTTTGATGAGTAATACTCAACATCAGCAACGCTCCTAGAGTTTTTAAGGTTGTGTATAAAAAGTTGAGCAACCATACCACTGGCTTCACCCATATATGCAGTTCTTGCATCCTCAGCCGACAAAGCGTCTAATCCTTCGTGGTTACCTAGTGCCACAATAGCCATTAATGCACCGTCAAACGCATCTGGTTTCATTGTTTGATTAAGGTGGCTCTGAAGTGTTGTGTGTAGCGTGTTACTTGCGTCACTCCGAGATGTCTTCAAAATATCATCTAGTTGGTAGTGTGGTCTTAAGGAACGAAGCTTAAGTCTTGCTACATGATACTTTTCAGCAGCCTCGTCATTTTGACCATTCATCGCATAATAAGTAGAATCAGATACCTTTATTTTAGTATAGTTATCTAATGTAAAGTTTGCAGCGGACGGGTCATAAGAAGCTAAGTCTGCTTCTGCTGCAGCAATTGCTTTATCGTCTTGAAGTGCATACGCATCTTCAACTGCTGCTATACTAGAGGCTAGCCCCATACCGTATTGGCTAGATGCTGTATTTGCTGCAGCTTTATCAACAGCCGCCTGTTTGCGAGCTACTGCGTCTGTATCACGTTGGCGCTGTGCTTCTGCCTTAGCTTGCTCTTCCTGCTTTCTTATTCGTTCACGAGCCATTCCACCGCCTATTGACCCTGCTGCCTCTGCAGTCTCCTTAAGGGCGCTAGAAACAGCACGTAGGGGTGATGTAAATGTCTGCTGATACCCAAAAACAGATGCGTCTGCTTTTTGTTGTTCTACTAAACCTGTTTTTACTTTAATTGCCATTTTTAACTAAATCCAAATGATTTAATGTTTGCTGTTTTGTTAGCCTGTAAAGCTGAAGACGTACCAGCAACACCACCAGCAATTCCGCCAAATGCGTTTGCAATACCCGCAGTTTTTGTAGCTCTTGCTTGATTCTTTAAGTTCATAGATTGATTTTGAGCACCAAACAGTATATTACGCGCGTTTATCTCACCACGCTGACTATAAAGCTTGCCCATACGAGTATGCTCATTTGCCTGCATGTATGCTGATAAACTTTCATCTGAAATTTGAGAAGATACAGCGATTTGTTGCTCATACGCGTCATTTTCTAATGAATCCATGTAACTGTTAAATGTTCCACCATACCCAAACTTAACATCAAAGCCTGCAAGCTCTTGCCGTGTTTTTCTTTCAAAGCGCATCGCTTCTCGGTCAGCTTCTTCTTGCGCTCTTTGTCGATTTGCTAAAACAACCGCGCGTTCATAATCTTGTTGTTGCTTTTGACCTTGAGCATTGTTGCGCTCAATAGCTGCATTATACTTACCTTGCTCTTCAACAGCTTTTGCGTTAGCCTCCAATGCCTTAGCTTCTTGGCGTGACGCCATATATCCAACCGTCACAGATGCTGCGGTTGTTGCTGCTATGATAAAAGGTACTGCTTGTGCCATTTTAGTTTAAATCTGTTTTTGTTACAAGTGCCCCTACAGTAAGAGGATACGGTTCACCCTGCTCTATTTTTATAGTTTTATCAACCCCAAAATAAGCACCTCTAAGTGGTTTTTCTCTGTCAAACCCTGTAAAGTAAACTTGTTGTGGCGCTACATAGGCAACAAGCGCATTTATTACTTCTCCACTGTTAGTTTCTAAAACAGCAGTCGAAGAATCTTTCAAAACTGCTATATAGTCTGCTGCATTAGCAACCACTCTGTCGTTTGTTGATACATGACCATCAAGTTTAATTTCTTCTAATGACGTATCAATACCGACACTGTAAGTCGAGGAATCAATTAAATAAGCTTTTGAAGATATTATACGTGCGTTACTTGAACCATATGCGGGCTTGTTTGAGCCGTCCCATGTTGGATACATCGGTTCTACTTCGCCTGAGTATTTTAAACCAATAACCCAACGTTCAGCAGTTCCCAATAACATCTTTACTTCTATTTTACCATTTACAATTGGATAATTACCCACGTACACCGCGCCTACAATTACATCTACATTGCGCCCGTTCGCAAATACCGCTGTATTCGTGGGTGTTATAGTAAATATTTTTGTTTGTTCATTATAATCCTGTGTGCCTTTACCCGAAACACCAGTCTCAGAACTATCTAAATAAAGTGTTGGTTCATCCTCTGTCTTGGAGTAGTTAACTGACGGTACACCATTAGTATCAGCAAGAGACGACAAAACTTCGTGCTGAACAAAGCCAAACCTATTAACCATAATGTAAACTTGGTCTAAGCCCGAGCTATATGTCTCACGCAAAACAACTAAATCTAGCACAGGAGTTTGACCTGCTACAACTATCTTAGACCAAGCATAGTAATCCTCCTGTCGCTGATATGTTAGGCAATAAAGAATACCTGAATTAGTTAAAACCCAAATTCTTGGCTGAGGCGTTTCCTGTACTGCAATTCTTTTAATTGTGTCTGTTGTTAGTATTGGAAATATAAATTTTGAAACATCATTTGCGTTACTTCGTTGTATCGACCCGTCGTATCTATATTCTAATAGCTGAGTAGCTGACTCATTCGGAAAAAATATAGATGTACCTACCATATAGGCTTCATCCTTACAGTTAATTTCATCAGCCAGTTCAAAACGAATAGTCTTTGGACTAACAGCTGCTTCGTACTCATTAACGGACATAGAGAATATGCCTCTTGTAGTACCGATAATTAAATCTTATGCCGCAATCATCCAACGAACAGAAGAGTTTACGTTTGACAACGGATACGATATACCATTCGTATCTAAAACAGTCTTATCATCCTCTGACGGCGCAAATGAAGTTTCATCATCTAACTGACTAAAAAATACATAATTTGGATGTGAAGGTGTACCGCCATATACACGGCGACGTTCAAAAAAGACAACATCTGCTGGATAATTATTAGTATACCAAGCACCCAAACTAAACGTAGTAAATCTACCACCGTTTTCAAACAGTCCCGTAACAGCATTTCTTGGTACTGGATTTTTTAATCTAGCACGAACTTCAGTATCAGATGTTCTTGCTACAATCTGCATATGAACAACGCCCGATGGCATAACTCCTCTAAGATGCCGATTAAGAGCTGTAGCTGATGTAAATATACCACTAGTGGCAACAACAGAAACATCATTAGCAATCTCAGATACACTAATAGCACCTGATGGCTGAATAAGATTAGCAGAAGCACCATTAAATGTTGCAGAGTGAACATCAGATGCAGTGGTATCTACTTTATGTACATCTACTTCTATTGCTGTTGAAAGATTACCAACTACGTCATCAACAGTAGTGCCATTCGTAGCTACAGTAAACGTACCGCCACTCCAAACAAAAGTTCTTTGACCAGCAGGGAGAATTGATGCAACTGTAGAAGTAGAGCTAGCGTTAGCGCTTGTCAATACATCAAACGAAGCCTCACCAAAAGATTTATATACAGAGCCATACTCGTAAAAAGCACTAGCATTAGTAGCAATTTCACCTCGTTCAAAATCAACAGGGTGTGCTTCAGTTCCTTCATAACTAGCAATTTTTACCCAACGAGTCATTGAGCTACTACTGTCAACTATTACGTCTGACGACGAACTTTCTGCAGAAACACGTATCCATGTGCCAATCTGCGACGAATCAAATACATCAGTATCTGTTCTCAGATGTAATTCACCGTGTGGTACACCGTCTTTTATCAACTTTTTACTGTCAGAACTGGCTGCAGTAGTTATGTGGTTGTCTGCTAAATAAAACTTTGCTGAAGGATCATTTAACTCAGTAACAAAATCAACTTGGTCTACATACACTACGTTTGAAGTTGGTCCTACCACTGTTGGGTAATTAGTCGAAGAATCAATAACTGCTCCAAGCAACCAAATGTCATTTACTTGATACTCAACATACCAAACTTTACTAAAAGAATTAGGTAAGGACGCTACATTAAAAGTTAAATTAGGAGCGCCGCCATTACCCAGCACAGAGTCCGCAATAGTAATTACTTCATCTACAACATAACCGCTACCATTAGCAACAGCAATTACTGTAGCAGCACCATTACCGTCAACAACAACATTAAAAGTTGCACCTGTTCCTGAGCCAGATGACGTGCTAGCAACGCCAGAATTAGCAACGCCAGAATACGTTCCCGCTGTTCTGCTTGAATTTGCAGCCCCAATACTCTTAGCGGTAAGCTTGCTATAGTCGTCGTATATATTCTGAAAATCTGAATTAGTGCTTTCTACTTTTGCAACCTCTTCACCCTTAGTTATATCAATTTTTGTATCCGTCTCTTCTTCTTGCAAAAAAGGCTCAATATATGTACTTATTTCATTAAAGTAAGAAGTTGTCCCAATAACCTCAAACTTTCTAGGTCTATGGTTTGGATGACAAATATAAATAATACTTGTCTCAGAACTAAAGCGTAAGTCATTTAATTGGGTGGCTATATAAGGTGTAACCCAAGTATATTTAAGCACACCATTAATATCAAATACACGAAGTTTTTGATTAGTAAACACAAGCCTATAAGACTCGTCTTTACCTATGGTCAAATGAACCTGCCTAAATTCTGTGTCAGTTTCGGTAGCATCAACATAAGACAACTGAAAGCCTTGACGATAAGTTGTCGGTCCTTGTAATGATGGGAAAAAATTTGAAAGTTTACGACACGAATTTGAAACCCGTTCAATATCCTTTCTACCTGCTAAGTTGTCAGTGATTAAACCACCAGAAAAATTAGTTGTAACATTACTGTATCTTGCCATATGTCCGTTGCGTACCTAATATTCTAGATGTTGAGTCGTCCATTGGCGACTGTGGTGCGCCCTGTCTAGCAGATAACACGCGCGCACGACGAAGTGCAACAACATATTGTTGAAACAATATTTCGTGACGAGACTCAGAACCAGACAACTCAATACTTAACGCTTGGGCTATATGCATAACAATAAGACGATTTAAGAAAGGTGGTAAAGCCACAGCAGACTGCGCTAAATCTGGTATAAATGTGTAGTAAATGTTAATGCTTGGCTCATCTAAATACACCTTATCCTGCTCTATTGCATAGTCGGCAATCTTGTAGAACTGTGTTGGATGTTCTAAACTGTACAGAGTGTTAAAATCTGACGGTAACTGAAATTCGTATTGATGTGGTCTATCGGTAAGTACAGCTGCGTTAGTCGCTGTTAGCGTAACTTTTTTTGTATTGTAGTGGAACCTATGCTCAGAAAATATTTCTAAAATTGCATCTGAATATGCTTGATTAGCAATCAGATAAGTAGTGCTTGTCGTGTCGGTTGAATCCAAAAAATAACTGCCTACTTTGCGCAGAGCAGCATTCATGATGTTTAGCTTTGTGGGCGTAATTGGCATTTAAAAAAAGGAGTAGCCCCCCCCGAATTTACAGGGGAGGCTACGAATTGAATTATGCTTCAGAGCAACGGATTTCTCCAGCGACCTCACCCCACATACGAGAAGCATCAGCGCAAAGCTTGAAGTAAATGTATGGGATGTTCTTCTTGGAGGGATCACGCCACATATCACCCTTAAGACCTGTACCAACAGACATCTTAAGTGCTTTGGACGTTGCAACAATAACACGACGCTCGTCATCATTTGTTCCATCGAACAATGGTAGACGCTCTGTGTGGATAAAGCGGAAGCCCATGAATGTAGTGATGTTACCTTCGGCTAGTGACTTACGCACTGCAAAGTCAGAATTGATAACCTTATCTTCTTGGAGTAGGTCTTCAAACTGCTTAGCACCGATGAAACAATTAACAACCTCATCTTGGTCGATAGCGTGCAGACGTAGCATTGTAGATCTTGCAGCCAACAACTTGTCAACTGTAAGTCCAGACGCGCCTGCTGCACCATTTGTGTAGTTAGCACCAACAGAGAAACCTTCGGTATTCCCTGTATCTTTTACGTACTTACCACCTGTTACAATGTTACCAGCTGATAGAGCACCAACCTTAACAGTTGTTGCGTCTTCAGCGTTAGATGTAAAGGTGACATTTGTTCCACCTGACTTACCTGTAACGGCTGTTCCGAAGAACTTGTCAATGATGATGTCATCAATCTTACGCTTACCAGAAGCAAGTAGTGCTTGCGTGTAAGCGTTCATTGGATCAGTGATAACACGTTTTAGGTCTTTTTCATCAATGTACTTACCTAGTTCGTAATCCACTAAACCAAGACGACGTCTGTCGTGATCAATTTCTGAGTTTGGATTGGTTCCAAAACGAGATGTATCTGTTGTCATGTCAGCTGCTGTGCCGATACGATCGAAGTACTGATACTCTTCGTTTTGTGATTCTTGTTCGAAATACGGTTGGAGCCTTGATTCGCTTTGTTGGAACGCTTGTTCAAAACCTTCGCGGAAAGCTGCAACGTATGATTTTTCAATGAAGTTTTCGGCGTTTGAAGCGGTACTGTTAGAGTACCCCTGTGCGCCTACTGCTGATAATGCCATAATATAAAATAATTAGAAGTTAATTTAAGATAGTTTGTTTTTCGACGAGCTACCCTCACGGACTCTTCTAGTTATAACGTTACTAACGACTTCCTAGAGCTGGACCTAGACCCAAAAAGGGCTACCTAGTATGTTCTAGATAGCCCAGTATAATGACGTTGTCAAGTGTTTTTAACTCTCCCCATACAACTGAGCATACAGCTGTGTGCGTTTGTCGAGAATTTGTTGGCGCTTAGTTCTGTCAGCCATTGATAAAGACGATGGATTTGACAATACTAACTCTGAATTGTTGGCGTCTAAATCTTGGATTTGACTCCGAATACCTTGAACAGAATTAGATCCAAAAGCTGAAGGCACATTACTACCCGATGGAGGTAATGAATCGCCCATTGTTTGAGACAACTTGTGAAACAACTTCATTGTAGCAGGGTGATTAGCCACAATTGGATCACTAATTAATTCATTCAATTCAGGGATTTCTTGAGATAGAGCAGTAAACGCCTCCGTGCTACTTTTCATATTAATATCAAAGTCGTCTTGCCAGTCTGCTTGAAGAGATGTCTTAAACTGCTTTAGTGTATCAGATTGATGACTTGTCATATTCTGATCTCCTTGCGCGTACATTTGACCATAACGCGAATATAGCTGATCAAATTGGTTCTGATTTAAACCTAATTGCGCTGCAAAATCAACAAGCTCTTGCACGGTGTCATCATCAAAATCAGGTGCTTTAACGCCTTCTAATGATTCAGGTAGTATTATCTCATCAGGTACACTATACTCGTCGTTTTCTGGGCGTAAATTTTCATAAAACTCTTCCCACTTTTCTTGACCCCAATCGTCTTGTGGTGCTTCTAATCGTTTCTTACCTAAAGCACTCTGAGCATTAAGCATCTGATTAGCAAGTGACGTAAAATCAGTTGTCTCCTGCAAAGCCTTTGCACCTCGTACATCTTCTGGCAATGTCTCAACAAACTGTCGATACATGTCTTGGTTATTAAAATCTACACCCTGTGTAGACTGTGTGACGTTACTTTCAGTTTGGACGGGCGTATCTATTAGCCCGCTACCCAAACCCTCTGTAGTTTCTTCACTCATTTTGGTTTTCTTGTTCTATTTTGTTTATTAGTTGCTGAGGGTCATCCTCAGCTAGTAAATTTAAAAAACTCATTGCCAGACGACGACGTCCTTCACTTTCACGGAGTTTTGCCTCGTCGCTGTGAAACACTGGTTTGGTTACATGGCATTCCCTCAACAATACGTCAAAAAACCGCATTCCTGCTGAAGTGCTCAATATCTGTTCTAAATCATTCTTAAGCTGCCTTTTTCTACGAAGGCGCTTAAGATTTAGTGAATCTAAATTCATTTTATATGTTTAAAAGCTGACCAACCCCTTCTGGGTCAATCGACTTAGCTTGTGCAATATCTTTCATTGCTCCCCCTATTTGTGGGGCAGCCTGTGCTGCTGCTTGCATCTGTTCCTGCTCAGCAGCGTTTTCTCTCATTTCTTGTAGTTCTTGTTCTGAGCGAATTACGGTAGGAGCTACGTTGCGGTAACGAGCGTAGTCCTCAAACATCTTACGCTCATCTAGTGCCTCCATAAGTTCAGGTTTGACTTGAGCAAGTGGCGCAATGTCTCGCATAAATGCGCTCATGTCAGAAATTCTTGTTGCATACTGTGATTGTGCCGCTGGACTTGCATACGCAATCTCAAGCTCAACTCCACTCATTGATGCAGGTGCTTCTGGTAACTCACCCGAACGCTCTAGCATTGCATAAGTAATTTCAATAGCTGGTCCAATATACTCAGACTCCATACGATTAATAAGCGGAGCCAACTGATTTAACATCTGACCACGGGTGTCTTGAATCTCAGTAACGCTTTGGCGCTCCTTCTTCTCCTGACGGATAATCTGATCAACAAAAAATGAGCGATTAATTGTATCACGGTACATGCTAATCATGTCCATCATATACTGAGGCTGATTACCCGCCATGATTGGTGCTGGCTTTTCACTGCCTGCCTCGTGAAAAACAACCTGACGAGAACCATACTTCATGGGAAGCATAATGCTGTCTTCTTCAGCTGTAAGTGTAGGAAAGTTTAAATACTCGGATGAAATCAATACTTCCTTGACCATCTTATTGAGCACACGAATCTGAGACAAGCAGGTAAATGCTGGTCCGCGTCCGTATACCTCATCCGCTAACTTAGACCACCGAGGTACTAAGAAAGTAAAATAACTTGAGCCATCTACTTGAAGAGCCTCTTTAAATGATGGTGACCAATAAGTCACGGTGTATGGACGCTCTGGTCCAACACGACCACCCTTCTTCGCTCTTTTATCTACGCTAGGCTGTATTGTATAAATAAGCTCGTACTTAGAACTAATACCACGACTCTTATCAAATCCTTCCATATCCGCAACTTGCGGAAACATCTGTAGTAGCTGACGTGCTGTTTTATAACAACGGTAAAACACTGTGTCTACTCGCCCGTTTGCATCTACATCAAAAAATGTATCAGCCAATGGACGAGTACGGAAGTTAACTACACCTTCTTGGTGTGAAACTTGGACAGGTGATGTACCATACGCACCAATATCTAAAAAACATTCATGTGATGCAGAATAAAACTGTGACTCAGGGAGAGCCAGTTCGTGCATGATGCGATCAGATACTTGTTGAATATACCCTAGCTCTTGTTGGTTTAACTGGGATGTTGGTACATCCTTTGCCCGTAGGTACATCCAACGGTCTGACTTTGGAATCATGTTCGAAGCCAGACCGTTGGCGAACATCTGATTACACCAGACGGCAGTGTCGTCAAAGATCTCTCGCGAGTCATCTTCTTTTCGAGTTGTGTTGTGGTGATCAAACTCGTTTGAGTTCGGACGCACATACCGCTGAGAGTCTTGAAACATATGGTCGAGATTCGACCGCAATAACTTTAACTCTTCATATCTTTGGTGTAAATCTTTCATTTAGGACCACTTAAAAACCCTTTATAGCTCTTCGGGCGCGAGCTGTAGCTTTTCGTTTCCGATCATCTACAGGCTGATCTGTTTTTTTAGATTTTTTAGACTGTGCCTTTACTGTTTTCTTCTTGGTTTTTGGATGCGTGTAGGCTATGTAACTTAAATAATTTGGGTTGCCACCTGCTTTATCTTTCTGCGACTCAAAAGCCTTAACCTTGTCACGAGAATATAGTGACGATACTGCGCGAAACATTACAGCAGGGTTGATCATGATTTAAAGCTTAGAGCCGTAGCCCATGCCTGTTTTACCACCGACATTCTGCTGTGCACTAAATTTCTGTTTACCAAGCTGACCCGATGTTGCAACAACTCGAGCGGGTGAGCGAACAGCGCCACCAACAGTCCTTCTGGGTGCCACGCCTGAACGAATAGACCTAACCGACGCCACTGCTGGCGGAGGTGGGGGTGGGGGTGGAGGTGGTGGAGGTGGTGGAGGTGGTGGTGGTGGTGATTTGCTTCCGCCCATAATCTACAATTCTTTTTAATTTGTTCCAGTTGTGGTATTTTAATTTATCTGGCTCGCCCAGCATCATTATTCGATATCTACTAAAAGCAACAGTGTCAAGCTTATATGGAGCAAATTTCATAAAGTCGGCTATCAAACCACTACCACTACGTGAAGCCGCATACATAATATACCAAAAGTGTCCCTGCTCTTCGTTGTGCGCACGCTCTACTAAGAGTAATACCTGCGGCGTGCTAAACACATATCGCTCATAGGGCGGTCGAAAATTTAGATACTGATCTAAAATCTCTACAAAATCTAGACCCTTTGCGTGGTACTTTATTACTGCTTCGTCTATTAGAGACAAATCATAATCACCATCTAACTGCTGCGACGTCATATGTTGTTTTAGGTTTTTTATTGTCTAGCTTAGGCTGCTTTAAACCAACAGCCAATGTTCTAAATGCGTCAGCTCCGTGAGAACTAGAGTCGTGAACAGGGGATTTACGAAACACACCACGGCTTGCGTCATACTCTTTGTGGTAACCCTTTAGCGCCTCAAGTCCACGAGCACAGTCGTTTCTAGCAAACCAACACCTTGGTAGAATAGCACGTACCGCGTCGATGCCGTCAATGATCGGTAGCTTCTTCACAGTAGTAAACTTCAGCCCCATACTTCTTGCTATCTCTAACCTACTCTTACCTGTGCCCAGCTCACGTACTTTGATGTCATGTGGGGCGTAATGCTTCCCATAAACAATGTCTCTTTGAGTAGCATACCTATTTAACTCGCGTGCGTAGTGCGGTAACCCTTCCCCGCTGTTTTCATAGTAGTGCACTACGCGAATCTCATTCTTAAACAACTGTACGAACCAGATTGTCGTAGCGTCATCCATACCCAAATCCCACGCAGTGTGTACGGGTAACATCGGGTCAGGGGTCAACGTATCAATAATCTGTTTATTCTT
>Ga0181409_1000652_pt1 | contig 13506 bp, 26 predicted proteins | sample 32SPOviralmetaG_FD_130138 | JGI IMG/M metagenome (GOLD analysis project Ga0181409, IMG submission 130138) | Marine viral communities from the oligotrophic San Pedro Time Series (SPOT) site, San Pedro Channel, CA, USA - 32 SPOT_SRF_2012-05-30 | ecosystem: Environmental > Aquatic > Marine > Strait... | reverse complement strand
ACAAGAATTAGTGAAATGTGCTTTGATTGTAAAATTAAACAAACAAAACATTGGAGTAAGCCCTATTGATTCCAATAGGTAATTATAGGTGTTGCCTTAGTGCAAATCATGGAGAAGGACTTCAATAAGATTTTAAGTGATAACATATTAGCACCAGTCATGGATTCAACCACGATAGCATTGTATTTGGGAATAGCATTAGCAGTAATAGCATTCGGTTACAAACAATATCTTAGACTCAAACCTCAAATTGATGAAGCGTTAGAAGATGGGGTTCTTTCACTTAGCGAAGTAAAAGACCTGATAGAAGAAGCGGAAGAAGTCATTGATGAAGTTAAGGAGTTTAAGGAAGAACTCAACCTTAACGAACTTAAGAAAATGAAGAAGGCTGAATTGGTTGCTCTTTGTGAGAAATACGACCTTGATACAAAAGGCACTAAAGCGGTTCTCATTGACCACTTGAAGAATCACGCAAACTGAATGCACCAATCCGACCACGCACGCTTCAATGCCCGTTGATTAGCGGTGAATTTGACATAATCTAAGTCAGTCCAGTTTTCTATTTGTCCTTTGGCAACAATACGCCTTCTTCTAAAGTCATCAATTTTCATTAATTCTTTGGTCATGTATTCGGGTGTCCTTACTCTTGTAGCGCATTGGTCTTTTATTTCATGAGATATGGTGAAGAAGGCAGGGTTACGAGCGAAGTTAGATGGTCTTGCATTTGCTTCAACAAACACCAATAGTTTATCCACATCAATGTCTATTTCTTTGAGTAAATGTCGTAGTCCTTGTATTTTATTCTCTAAGGCAAGACTCTTTTGTTCTTCCTTTGTTGGGGTTGGTTCTCTTAGTCCAGTTATTTTTCTTGGCTTTAGTATTGGTTTCATGTTATTTTGTATCATGTTCATCTATACACTGGAAATATTTTTTTCCCGAAAGTTTTCAAAACTTTTACGAAAACTTTCTGTTTTTTAGAAAATCCAATTATTATATGTAGGTGTAAGAATCGTGTAGTTATATGAGCAGAGTTGATTATGACCAAATGATGAAGTTAGCCGATAGTGACGAACATAGAGATGGTATCAAAAGAATGTTGGAAGAATGGGATAAGCACGGTGAGTTTCTTACTGACTTGGTGAACAACACCATTAAAGCCAACCCTACGGCCTTTGAAGAGGACTATAAGCCCATGACAGAGCGCATGGCTATCTTACAGTCATTTGACGCAATAGGCAACGCTTGTGAAGAGGCTATGAAGCAATTGATTGACCCTGCTTGTAGGGAAATTGTCAGAAGTTTATTATACAATGTGAACAAGGCTGACTACATACTGACCCGTATGCCCGAACCCGATGTGAAAGAATGAAGCCCGAATGGAATTGGATGATACAGAAACCATTGAATGCCTTATCTTTGTTTGACGGCATGGCATGTGGCCGAGTAGCATTAGAGAGGGCAGGTATTCCCGTTGGTAAGTATTATGCAAGCGAGATAGACAAGCATTGTATCAAGGTGGCACAGAGCAACTACGATGATATTATTCAATTGGGAGATGTGAAGAACTGGCGAGAATGGGATTTAGCCGATATTGACATTATCATGGGTGGTTCACCATGTCAAGGGTTTGCTAATCAAGGTAAGCACCTAAACTTTGATGACCCACGAAGTAAGTTGTTCTTTGATTTTGTTGATATTATCAATCACTACAAGCCGAAGTATTTCTTGTTAGAGAATGTCCTGATGAGCCGTAAGGCGTGGACTAAGGTTATTGACGATAATATGGGCGTGGAAGGCGTTCTAATCAATTCCAAGTTAGTTTCAGCACATGAACGGAAGAGAATGTATTGGGCGAACTGGGAATTATCACAACCCAAAGACAGGGGCATTACTCTAAGTGATGTGTTGGAAAAGGACAAGACTTGGACTGCCTCATACATTACAGGTAGGAAAATTAACCCCCTGACTGGCAAGAGGGAAGATAATAACCCCGATGTTCCTTACACTCAATCACTTCATGTAAAAGATGGAGAGGACAAAGCATACTGCTTAACGACAGTGCAAAAAGATTCTATAATTTCAAATAAGCCACCTAAAGCGAGAATAGCAAACGCCTTTGTTGATTTGGAACAAGGCATAGACTGGCGGTATTTTACTGCGGTTGAGGCTGAAAGGTTGCAGACTTTACCTGACGGTTATACTGCGTCGGTGTCCGATAATCAGCGTTTTAAGATGTTAGGCAACGGTTGGAATGTTGATACTATTGTTCACATATTGGAGGAAATGAAATGAAGAAATGTAAAGAATGTAAGGCTGAACTAACAGACCAAAAGAAGGAACTCTGTTCAATTTGTGACTGGAACAAACCGTTTAACGATTTGCTGGATTTGATAGATTGATATTAGAAAACATTTTGAGTTTGTTTGATGGATTGTCATGCGGTCAGTTGGCTTTGCATGAGGCGGGTATTGAGTATAATAACTATTATGCAAGCGAGATAAAGAAACATGCTATCGAGGCAACTCAACATAATTTTCCTGACACAATACAGGTTGGAGATGTGATGGAACTTGAGGGCAAGGATTTACCAAAAATAGATTTGCTCATAGGTGGCTCACCTTGTCAAGATTTGACATTCATTAACATGAAGGGGAGAGCAGGGCTGACAGGAGAAAAGAGCAAACTGTTCTATCATTATGTGAGGTTGCTGAAAGAAACCAAGCCGAAGTATTTCCTTTTGGAGAATGTAGCGAGTATGAAACTGGCTGACAAAGCAATCATAACAGAGATAATGGGGGTTGAGCCGATACTAATCAACTCTAAGTTGGTTTCAGCGCAACACAGACGCAGGTTGTATTGGACTAACATACCGATGGATAAAATGCCTGACGACAAAGGGATAACCCTTGATATGGTAGTTGATAGATATGCGAAGCGTGAAGAGAATTTCTCCGCTAAGAAAGGGGCGTTTGTCGAGAGGAAAAGGAAAACGATGTATGTTGGGGTTGATGGGGAAAAGTCCGTGCCGATAACGGCGAGAGGATATGCCGCTTGGAATACACAGTTTGTAACCAATCATGACGGCACGATAAGAGATTTGACTTTGAGGGAGTATAAGATAATGCAAACTATACCTCTTTGGTATCACTTCCCAATGATTAAATCAAAGGCGACTGACCTAATAGGCGACGGGTGGACTGTTGATGTTATAGCACACCTATTGAAGGGAATAAAAGATGATAAATGATGACAAACTCGGTGAAACTATGAAGCGATATATTAAGCGAGATGATTTTGTCAGTAGTAAGAGAATTGATTGTATTAATTGTGATGTAAAGACTCGGTTGGGCGAGTCAAACCTGATTGAAAAGGGGTGGCTTAAAACCCAAAATGGATATGTTTGTCCGGCTTGCCCCGAATGATTTTTTTACCGATAGTTTTTTCAACCACTTCTTTTTATTTCAGCATGATGACAGACGAATGGGATGATGAAGAAGAGTCCGATGACGAGGAAAACTTTGCAGTAGATTTGACAGGAAAAACTAATGGCATAGATAATGCTTTGATTAGATGGACTGCCATGTTAATTGCTCAAGGTTACAAGAGTCATGAGGTTAGAAGAAGATTGTCGGAAGCCGATTTGGATAGCCGACTCACGCAAGGCGAATGGAAGCGTCTTATGTCACTGGCTCAACAACAAGCAGAGGATATGCAACACTTGGCTATTTCAAAGGCAGAGTTGGGTGATACTGACTGGCTAAGGTTGGATAGTTACTCACGACGAAGGCGTTCCATAGCCCGCTTAGAGGGCATCATTTTACAGGCACATTCTTTGGCGGATAATGTTTCTAAGTTAAACAATGTTTCATTCATGATAGGTGGATTGATGAAGGCTCAAGATGCGTTGGATAAAATGTCAGGCGCACAAGATGCAAAACCACAGGTTGTTGTGAATATTGGTTACGACCCGATGGAACAATTTAGGCAGGTTGTGCAGGAAGAATTGAGGACAATAGACATTGACCCAAAGGAAGTTATTGAAACCGATAACCAAAATGAAGAATCTGATTAGAGGCTGGACTTCTGGGGAAATAAGAATCCGTTAATATCCAATTCGGATTTGAACCATTTAGCCGATACTTAGCCGATACTTGAGCGTAAGCGGTCTGTTTAGCCGATACCTGAATGAATTTGGCATGTTTAGCCGATACTTAGCCGATACTTGCATGTAAGCATCATGTAACGAAATCAGCCTTACGGCCTCGCCTCCGCCTAGTTGTTAAATATAACTGGCGGTCTATAAAGGTTTTGGCCTATATAAACTTTGCGAAAAGTTTATATACCTAAAAAAAATTTCATCCTATATAATACTATCCCATCCGGTAAATCTGGCGGAGTCCGATAGTCGAAGGGCTGACGGTCTATAAAGGTTTTGTATATATTATTTTTTTCTTCCTACTATATAAGGTTTGCGAAAAGTTTATATACCTAAAAAAAAGTCGGGTCGGGTCGTTCTGGTCGGACACCCCTATATAAGCATTGTGGTTATATGTTTGATAAAATTTTAGATACAACCTTTTATATAGGTGTGGTGCATCGTCTATATCATGGCACAAGTCCAAAAAACCCTGATAGCCCAACCTAAGAACGCCCCAAGCCTTGAGGTAGCAAACGAATTAAATTATGGTCGCATAGTTTCGGCTCACATGCCGAAAGATAACAAGACCATTTCTCAAGATTCGGCTATTGATTACAGAGCCGACCTAGTTATACGCAACCCTTCAACAAATGAAATTATTGATGTTGTTGAAATGAGCGGAGTTCAAACCAAAGGTGCGGATTCTATGACTTCAAAGACTACCTACGGCCTAACAATTACCGCCCTACTTCATGAATTAGAAGGCATTAACTCACCACAGGCTCAAAAGATACTGCGAACCGCTATTGAGGCATGTTCTCAAAACTTCGCTACTGTTGAAGATAGGGTCGCCTTTTGGAACGCTAACGGCCTAAAGTGGACTAACCACAAAAACACCGTTCTTAAGACCATTAGAAACGACACAAAAAGGGTCAAGACTGGAAGCGTAAAGATTCACCCTAACGCTTGAGATAGGCTAACTTAGACACCTGAAAATTCAAAAAAAATCAAAGGAGGATTAAGAAAAAAACACAAAAGAAAAAATCAAAAATTTGAATCCCTCGCCCACCGGCTCACGGGCGGGGGGTTCTCTTTTTTTGTTGGGTCGGCTTTTCACACGCCACCGGCATGATACGCCTATAACACAGGGGGTATATAGTCTTTTCTTAATATTGTGAAAATCTGATATACTATATAAGGTTTGCGAAAACTTTATAACCCCTATACTAAAGTCGGAATCTCCCCCCGTGCCTTAGTCAGCCGGTTTTCAGCCCGTGCTTATATGGTCCTGTAAGTATTACTATATAAAGATTTTCTATATAGACACCTTTAAGTAGTAGTGCCTCCTAGTCTGTAACATGGCGAGAAACCAACTCAAACCCACGCAAGCCCAAATGAAGAAAATACCTGCACTATATGCTCAAGAAGATGAGGCCGACCCTGTGGTTTATGTCCGTTACTTCTTTGGTGGTCGTGGTGCTTTCTATGCGACAGAATGCAACCCTAACACAATGACTTTTTTCGGTTATATGATTTCACCACTTGGCCGAGATAGTGACGAACTCGGATATATTACCCTTGAAGAATTGGTAAAGGTTGCCCCTGCTGGAATGGTCGAGCGTGACCAATACTTTCAACCTAAGCCAATGAGCGAAGCATGCAAGCAGAACGGCGACCCTTTGCCTTCCATGTGGATGCCTTACAAGTTCACAAACAACGCACCTTAAGCACTGGATGAAAAGCCCTCCCCCGTAAATCCTCAACGCAGTAATGCGCTCTCATGAGCGTTGTAAGTCGGAAGGTTGGGGGCGTGTCGGCCTTCGATATTATGCCTGAAAATCTGATTTTTAGGTCAATATAGACGAAGTGCTTATATAGGCGTGGCGGTATGGAGATACATGAACGGACACAAGCACACCGGATTTAAAATAGTAGCAAGAGAAAACGGAGTTTTGAAATCACTTCAAAACCCTGATATTACTTATTCCCTTGAGGTTGGAACTGTTGAAACCAATTTCAACGGTGGGTTTTATCTTGGCACTTCAAAAGACTTTGTTGTTGATTATTATGCAGGGCTTACAGACCTTGAAGATGTTTTGATTACTTACGAATATGACGAAGTGAACAGGCTATACGGCAACCCAAACGAAGAGGGCGAAGTGATTGTTCACACCGCTAAAATTCTAAGCATTGAAGCCCTTTGAGGCTTCCAGTTGAACCCGTAGCCCTTCGGGGCTTGGGGTTCTTTTTTTTCAAAATCAGGGGGGCGGCTATACAAGCCCCATGTAGTAAGCATATAACTGGGGGTATATAATCTTTTTGTTATATACGACTACTATATATAGTTTGCGAAAAGTTTATAACCCCTAAAAAATTATCTCACCCTCCCCCCGTGCCTTACTCAGGTGGCCTTCAATCCCCCTTATTCTATCGTAGCGGGTAGTAGTATATAAGTATTTTTATTATAGGCAACCTTATATAGTAGTGCCAGTATGTCTATACATGAGCGGAACTCTAAACCCTGACGCACAAGCGGCAATAGCAAGACGACTGCAAACCCTTGAGGGCTTGCTAAGAGAAATTAATACTATTATTAGAAGTATAGAAATTATTGAGGCGGGTGCTTAAAGTGGCAGTTTTGATTTGTGTTAAGTGTGGTAAGTCATCACATAGATGCAACCCTTCACCATGTTATCACGCATGGGAAAAAAGACAACAAGCCAAAAAAGAGGCGGGTGTTTGAATGACTCACTGGTTTTACTCTATGAATCCCAATAACCGGCCTTCCTTTTATTGTGTTGATACTGGGGAGAAAATTTACCCCTGCCCTTATGTTGAATGCGTGAGCAATAAAGAAGGCGATATTAAACTCGATATAGACACCGGCAATAATCACAGGTGCAGGTATTGTTACAAATACCCCTGATATAGGCGACATGCTTATATAGGGGCGATAGTATGGAGATACATGAGCAGAGTTACACTGACCTACTTCCGCTACTACGGAAGCCGAACCGAGAATAATGAAAGAATTTATGAGCCAGTCACCGTTGAATGTGACTCCTTAGAGGATGCCGTAAGACATGAAGGGCAAATAAATTATCATAGCGATGTATCAAACCGCTTCATCTTTGAGCATGACGACGGCCACATTGATGATTACCGCATACTTGACAAATTCGACAACAACCCAAAAATTGCAGGTGTTTTTGAGTTCGATACACAATAAAATTTACAGGCTCAGGGGGGCGGGTGCAGGGGTGCGCTCGCCTCCCAACAAGCCGGTCATGTTGAGCATATAACTGACGGTATATAAAGTTTTTTAGGGTATATAAGTCTTGCGAAAAGTTTATATACCTAAAAAGTATAGTAGCAATCTCCCCCCGTGCCTGATTCAGGGGTGTCCGGTTCTCCGCTCTCATACATGCTACTATATGGGGGTATATAAAGATTTTGGGGGTATATAAGGTTTGCGAAAACTTTATATAGGTAAAACGGTAGGCAATATCTTTATATAGGGGTGCTAGTATGGAGATACATGAGCAGAGAAGTGATAAGCCGAGCCGACATTGAAGAAGAAGAATACGAGTGCCTTTGGTGTGGCACTACCAAAAACCTGAAATTTTGGGTCGATGATGCTTGGTCGGTTGAGAAACTTTGTCAAAGATGTTATGAGAACATTGAAGAAGAATGCGACGACACTGGGCGAAGTTTTGAGGACTGGAAAAAGTCAAACGGTGTAGAACCAATAGACGAGTAATTTATATAGTAGTAATAGGTAGGAATAAACATGGCGACTAAATTAAACGAAGTAAAGAACATAGGACAAAAGAGCAAAGCGGCTAAACTGGGTTATCAGTTTGACGCTCTATGCGGAGAGGTAGGCATTATGCACACAACTGCAAGAGATACCGACCAATGCACCAAACACCTGAAAAAAGCGTTAAACCAATTGGTCAAGGCTTACGATAACTGCGGGGGCGGTCAATACGGCTACCCAGTACACTCAATTAGAATGAAGATTGTTGATTTAATGACACTTATTGAAGGTATGGAGTAATATAGACGATATGCTTATATAGGGGTAACACTACCGCTAAACATGAGCAGAGTAGTAAGCGACCTGACACAAACCGAGTTTGAAGCCTTAATGACCGAACTAACAACAGACAGAGATTTTTGGATGAGGGATTAAACATGAAAAACATAAAAGCGACCCTAAAGCCAAGCCTCGTCATTGACATTCTAATAAAAGATTTAGAAATGCGAGCGATGAAGAGATACCTTGATGACACCGACTGGAATGTAATTTTGGAAATGTTAAGCGAGGATGAACTTATGGAACTGAATAAGTATTATGATATGAAGGGGATTAAAAGATGAGTGGATTAATTCAAACCCTGAAGGAAATTAAACGCCCTTGTAAATGTGGGCGGGTTTCGGTGTCAGCATTCTCGATGATATTCAACCCAATAGCCATTATAAAATACAATGTCCTTAACTTAGTCATGTGTAAATCATGTAAGGTTAAATTGTACTGGATGGAAAATGAAGGAGTAACTAATGACCATCAATATTTAATTCAGCATCAAACCGTTATCAACCAACCTATTTTGACAATGAATGATTCTGTGTTATTTGTTGATGATAAGTCAGTGTTATAGACGACATGCTTATATAGGCGTATGCCTACCGATAAACATGAGCAGAGAACTAATGCCCCTGACCGAATGGGAAGCCCAGATGGAAAGGCTAAGAATAGCAATTAAAAATATGAACACCCTTACAGGCAAAGGGGCGAATAAGTGATAAACCGTTAGACTGGGAGGGATAGATTATGTATGGCAACATTTTGAGAGCGTATCTTACTTGGGATTTTTATGAAGTCAAAGTCAAAGGACAGTTAGCGGCATTTTATGTCCATTGTTTTGTTTTGTGGCTTCCGATGTTATCGGGATTAATAAGTCATTTACTTTGAACTGGGTCTAGGTTGTGGACCGAGAACAGGACCGACAATCAGATTATAGACGACACCTTTATATAGGGGTGGCCGAATTGCTATACATGAACGGAACAATGAGCAAGGCCGAGAAAAAATTTAGAATTACCACAGGTAAAATCTGGAAATTGAGAAACGCTATTATGGAACTTAATGAAGAATTGGAAGAGGGCAATTATGAACCCTTTACCTCTGGTCATACAAGAATACTTGAAACCATTCACAACATGAATGAAGAAATTAAAACACTTGAAGCACGCTACGAGGAATTACTTAATGAATGTGCAAGAGAGTATTGTGGAATAATATAGACGGCATCTTTATATAGTAGTGATGGATAGGGTTAAACATGCAAGAACTAACTTTGCCCTGTTGCCCTGATTGTGGAACGCCTCAAATCCGTATTGACGATACTTGGATTGCCTGTCCGGTGGTCGGTTGTTGGTCGGAGGTATGGTTTGAAACTCCCGACGGCACTCGCCCATAGGTATAGGCGACACCCTTATATAGGGGTGGCTACAAGGACTATACAGAGCAGACAGACGGACAACTACGGGTTCGACCCCCGATATTGAGGAATGTTATGACGATAATGCGGGTTCGACACCCGAAATGGAAGGCAAGCCTTCTGTCGCTCTATCTGATTCACTTAGCCGATACTTATCAGGTTGCATCATGTTTAGCCGATACTAAAGAGGCTCAAGCATGTTTGCTTAATCAAAAATCTGATGGTGTATTTTTTACACCTGAAATATATAGAGGCCATACGGCCAAAATATATAGAGGTCGGGTCGGAGTCGGAGTCGCCCGCCTCGCCCGCCTATGGTTATGCTAGGTATGGTAGGTTATTAAACATATCGGTCAAGCAAACCTTTATTAACCTCCGGCCTTTAGGATATAATATGAGCCAAATTAGAAAACTCACCCCGACAGAAATTATGAGCGAAGCAAACCAAATTTTAGGTCAATTTATGACTACATGGAATACCGACACCATAGAGAGAGCATTTCAACTTCAAGACGAAGTAGAAGATAACAAAGAAAGCCGATGTGTTTGGTCACTTTGGGAAAAAATTGATTGGGCTATGGTCGAGATTGAAGAATGTCTAGTAAGTGCTTTGATAATGCTTGAGGACTTACAACTTCAAAACGAATAAATAAACATCAAAAACAGGCGAAGCCCTGCCCCAACTGGGGCGGGGTGGATATGCCCAAAATGGGCTTTATCAGGTCATTTTTGACACACTCCTTATATAGGAGAGCCGACAGTATAGACAACATGAGCCGAATGAACACCCACGCATTGAGCCGACTAAACACCCGATTAACCGACGCTGAAAAAGTCGAGGTTATTTCAAATGTTAAGGCAGTTGTTGAAGTTGTAGGCAGTCAAATTGATGTAGCAGTTTACGCCCTCAAATTAGATGCTCACAGAGCGTCAAACTGTGACTCTAAGAGCAACGGTCAAAACATCGTAGCAATAGTCCGTAAGGGCGTTATTAAGACCGTTATGTTAAGGCGTGACAATCAACCACCAACACGAACCGCCTTAAGGGTTGATAGAGTCATTAAGATGGCTTGAAATAAACAGGCTCGGAAGGCTGAAAAGCCTATACATTGAGTAGGTATATTCTTATACCGGAAGCCCCCGATATGGGGGATAATAGGGGGCGGGTCGCCACCCCTGAAGGAGTTGAAGTCATGAGCCAAAATACGAAACTATTGAGCATAATAAGAAAATATATCAAGCCTACAACCAGTGAAAAAAATCACTGGGGTGAAATCAAAACTAAGGTTTGTAATATCTGTTTGAGTCCTTGTCTATTAACTGAAAAATATCAAGGGAGTAATAATCACAAGACCTTCTTTTATTCCTGTGTTGAATGCCGACTTGAGGACTATGAAAAAGCAGGGGTTCAATACATCGAGCCAAAATATATTGAAGCCGATAAAGTAGAGTATAATTCAAGCGATATAGCAACCGCCCTTAGAGCGGCAGACGATGAACTTGAATACCTCAAAAGGAAGGTTGCACGCCTTGAGCGCATGGAGGCCAACAGACACGCTTTATTCATCAAAAATAATGCAACGCCAACAGAGGTTAAAGACAGTGAAACCGCCTCAAGTTTTTATGATGAATTTTTCAACCGTGAAGAATAATTATCAGGGGCGAGCCGTCGCCACATTCGGAAGTCATAAACGCATGACTGCGAGCCTGACCCCCTTTTTTTTAACACCTCTCCACTAGAACGAGTAGGTGTAAGCATATAAACTTTAGGGTGATTTGAGTTATAGATAAGTCAAACTATATTGAGTTAATACTATATACTCTCATGACTACGGAAGTATATGAGCCGACAAGCGATTAACACCCCTGCCCTATACTGTTGCGACTTTTGCGACAAAGAAAACACCCTTGATAATATGATTCATGCTCACGGAGTCAAGGAATACACTTCAAAGACAACTGTTGAAGGTTGGAATTATGAATACACGGCAGAGTTGAACATTTGCTCTCCTTGCTTTGAAACTTTGAAAACTCCTTGCAGGTTTGAAACCGGAATAATTTTCATAGACTCCGAGGATGAGCAGGAATTTTCCTACACTATCGAGGATGAAATGAACCACTCTCCAACCTATACAGACGACTCAAAAGAGTTCAACTTAAGCCGTGACAAATACGGCGACGAGTGAAACCGGCGACGACTCCGGCGAGGACTGGGGGCGGGCGGGAAACTGCCACGCCTCCAAATATCAGGGGTGAGCCGAAGCCCTGAAATTTTAGGCTAAACGCTATACTGCGAGGCTGACGGCCTCTCGGCCAATCATCATCCACTTGAACATAAGGCTGGCAGTATATAGTCTTTTCGACTCTATACTTTAGATATACTTTAGACAACATGCTTATATAGGGGCATCCTCTACGCTAACCATGAGCGAACTTTTGAACACTCCGAGCCTGACCCCGACTTCCTTTGTAGTTGGTGAACTTTATTACCTTAAGTCAAAAGGTGAATTGACAGTTTTAACCGTAATCGACAGAACTCCAACCACTTTAAAGGCGGAAGTTCACACGGCATATTCAACAACAACTCAAAATAAATTTGTACTAACAAGAACTAACGCCAACGGCGACAGAATCGAAGCCGTTTCAATTGATAACCGCTTAGTATGGTCCGACCTTCCGGCTTCGGAGGTATTCGGTGCAGAGTGGGTTGATGAATACATCAACCGTTGATTAGAATCAACCACAGGACAAACGCAGGTGAAGCCCTGCCCCAAATGGGGCGGGGCTAAGTATGAGAGCCGATAGGCGAGCAGTCACGCTTTTTTTGGTCGGGTCAGGTTTTTTTTAGAGCGCATCCACTGGAAGGGTGACACTGGCAGTATATAGTCTTTTTGAATCTATACATTTTACCTACATATTATATACTCGCACCACCACGCCAAACCATGAGCCGCCAAGTAATGAGCCACCCAAACCCGCCCGCAGTCGTATTCCCAAAGAGAGTCGGAAACGATGAATTAAAAGCACATATCACCGACAGAGTAAGCCAAATTTTGAATATCATGATACCTGAAATTGACTGCTCAAACGATGTTATAACCGTGCTACTGCGAAGAAGTGCAACCGGAAGATGTCAAGGATTTATCAGCCATAAGTACGAGATAACACAAAAGCATAACGACAAGACCGGCAGAGTTTACAAAGTAGAAGCCGAAACAGGACACCAACAAAACACAGAGATTGATTTTAACCTACAAAAGGGAACAATGAACCCAACAGACAACGAAAACGAATGGCTACTTATTTTGACTCATGAGTTGATTCACTGGGTACAAAGCAAGGTAGGGGCACACTATACCTCTAAGGTTCAAACAAGAGCATATAACAACGAAACTAACCACTACAACACCAATAACCTAAGAGTCATTACATACCGAATCCTTGAGGCGTGCGGCGTTGCTTCTCCATCATGGGGAGGCTTTTCGACTGATGGCTTAGAATTTACCACAGGCTACGACAAAGACCAAGCAAGAGCATTAACAACCTCCCAGTATTACAAAATGCCACACGAAAAGCAAGCGCACCGACTTTCATATAGAATTATGAAAGAAGTTTTCAAGATGACACCGCCTAATGCGTATTTTATGGGCTACTGCCGAACATTGGAGAACGACTCCATCAACCGAGCGGTTGATTCAGTTTACCAAATAATCACCGCCTAAGCGTTGTATATGCGCTTCTTTTGTATAGGGTGGGGGTATAACGCCCCCGCCCAGAATAAAAGCCAAATTTTTGAATTAAACGGCTATTTTTCAAAATGACATAGACCCCCCCTATGTTTTCAAAGTACCATAATTTTTT
>Ga0181409_1000637_pt1 | contig 13667 bp, 30 predicted proteins | sample 32SPOviralmetaG_FD_130138 | JGI IMG/M metagenome (GOLD analysis project Ga0181409, IMG submission 130138) | Marine viral communities from the oligotrophic San Pedro Time Series (SPOT) site, San Pedro Channel, CA, USA - 32 SPOT_SRF_2012-05-30 | ecosystem: Environmental > Aquatic > Marine > Strait... | reverse complement strand
CTCAAGAGCCAACATCGAAGCCATACAAATGGTAAAAGAGCTTCTCAGCTAAATAAAACGAGACAAATGCCCCGAACGCAGAGTCGTATCGGGGTTTTTTTGTGCCTTTTGCTGATAGTAAGCACTTACTTCGGCTCGCAAAACCACTTCGCGCCGATTATACCATAGAAATATCGCGTTGTCAAGGGTTTTTTTAAGAAAGTACATCTTTTTACAGCTAACTGGTCTTTTAACGAAGAATCAACCTCTCAGAGCATCCGCCTGCGCCTAAGTACAGTAGCTAAAGTACACAAATTAGGGTAAATTCACCGATAACCTGCAGCGAACCCCGTCTTAGGTCTTGGTCTGCGCCGAAGGCGCGCCAGTACAGTACCTATACTAAAGTACTTAGCGTATACGCGCGCATACAAGTACGAAATCTAACCGTGAACGCGCGGTTTCGCCTGCTTGAGCAAAGTTTTCCCCTCCCCTCCCTTGGTATTATACCATAGCGGGGTAATGCGTGTCAAGGAAAAACTTGCGCGGGGCTTTAAAAAGATTTGCGACAATTTGGGACAATTTAACGACCCCGCGGCACTTTTCGAGGGATTTCTCACGAAGTGAGGGGATTTTCGCGTCCCGCCCCCGAGAGCTCGCTAGTGTAATTTTATGATGTTTGGCTTAAAATAATTATTGACAATTCGATATAGGCTCTGTATAATATATCTTATAAATGAGAAAAACAAAAAGAGAAAAACGAAAAGAGCGAGTAATATTTTTTGCGACGCATCCTCTAACTCTAATACTGGTTTTGCTTGGAATAAGTTTAATAGGAAATAGCTTAAAATAATTAAGCCAAACTATTGACAAGCGTATTCAAATTTAGTATAATATACTCATAATGAAGAAATTAATAACATACATCAAGGAGAAACTCAACATGGCAGATACAAATATCAGACCTAAAAACTACACAGACGAGATGGTAGCACAAATGACCAAAGCGTATGAAGCAAACCCAACTAGAGAAACAGTTGAGGAATTAGCATCAACACTTGGTAAATCCGTCAGAAGCATTATCGCTAAACTCTCAAGAGAGGGCGTATATGTAGCACAGCCTAAAGTGACCAAAACAGGCGAACCAGTAGTTCGCAAAGCAGAGCTAGTAGTAATGCTTGAGGCACACTTCGGAGTGCAAATGCCAACCCTAGTGAAAGCTAGCAAAGCAGACCTACAAAAACTAGTTGACACACTCAGCTAAGTAGGCAGAGTAGGAAAGTGGTAGTCGCATGGTCTACCACTCAATTCCTCAGGCAGTATATCAAATATGCTAAACCTGAAAAATTTTAAGAAATCCTAAAATATTTCTTGACATGGCACTCAAAATTTAGTATAATATATATAGAAATTGAGAAAAGGACAAAGAATAAAAAATAGCTTTCGAGCTTTATGATTGAGCAATAGCCAATAAATACATTCTCCTCCTCGTTTCTACCGAAAGGTTAACGGAGTCCCGAAACAAAGACGGGATAAGTTCCTAAGTGGCAGTAAATCCTTACTCGTCTGCCAGCCCTCACTTCGGTGGTTACTCCAGCCGAATAATAAAAAGAATAGAGTAGGTAGCTTCCAAGCCTGAAGTCGGGAAGCGTATCCAAAGTGCGACAATCTTTGGCGTCAAGCAGCTTTACGATAAAAGTTTGCCGTCCTACACAACGGAAGTGTAGCGCGATTGAGCCGTAGATACAGCGATACTATCTCGGGAGCGGAACGCTCGGATTACAAAGCAAGAAGTCTTTTCCCTGTTCGTAAGTGGCTAGCCATACTATTCTTTTTAAAGGTAGTGCTTTCCCAGACACACATCAGCAATAAGACTTTGTAAACCAAGCCTACGGATGCGATAGTGCATGAGCAGTAGTAAAATGAAATCAGCACTCGTCTTATAGTACGAAAACTATACTCATACTTAGCAGGACAGCAATGATAGCGTGTGGAAACTAAATCCTCCCACACAGTATGCGACAATTTCCCGAGCTAGTGGAAAACAAACAAGTAGCGAACCTCTGCGAGCCACAGAGTGCGTACTGAAAGATGACGCAAGGAAAGGTGAGGTAAGTACACACATGAAATAAGGGGAATAGCCATCCTCGCTTGACTAATCAATCCGCTTTCGGACTTTAGGGAACAGGTGAACGGCGGTGTATAGTAGAACTGCGTGAATGTAAATGTAGGGGGCAGTCTACACTATTAACGAAGAAGTAGTAGAAAAACTAATATGCTTACGCGGTATTAGGAACTATCATAAGAACGGCTACTACTCACACATATTCGTTGCCAGCTTAGACGAAACAGAAATGTCTTGCTAGTGGAAGAGCATACGAACTACTATAACATACAATGCACAAACGCATGGAACTCTCAATAGGTTTTAGTCGGTGAACACGGACTAAGTAAATATACCCTTGTCGAACGATAGATGCGAGTAGGAAATCCTACTGTTAAATAACCAAATACAAAAAAGCCGAGTGAAGTAAATATTTGCTAAAAGTATTCACTGCTCGCTGAGATTATCGAGGAGAACTCAACAACGCGGCACACCAAATGCATTGGAAACCACGAAAACCTTTAAGCTATAAGACTTTTGTTCACGCAAGCAGGCACGCACATGTAGTTGATGAACTAGATACGAAGTGCGAAACTAAATAATGTCGGGCGAGTCCCACTTTTTGAACCCAGTCTATGTGCTGGGTTTTTTTATGCCTCGTGAAAAATAGTTCTTGACAATCTTCTTCAAGCCTGTTATAATATATGTAATTAAAAAAATAACAAAGAATTTTACAAGGAGAAGCCAATGAACTTAACATTTTTAAATCACACAGACAAAGAGCTTCTGGCAATCAATGACCAACAAAATGCTGTTGGCAAAGAAGCTAGGAGAGAAATCAGACGCAGACAAATGGTCGGCTACTGGGATGGCACAGTAGTAAACAAATTCGATACTGACCGCGAAGAAGAAGTATTCACAGTATTTGCTACACCTAGCAAAGCACCCGCCGCTCGTAAAGTCGAGAAGAAAATGGCAGGGAGAGGTAGATAATGAAGCGTAGCGCAAAGATAAAAGCAAACAACAACAGGCGTCGCAATCGCAGAGTATGGAATGGAGTAGTAGCAAAACTAAGTACAGAAACTATACCGCCAGTATTTTATGAAGAAGATGCGGAAGATAGATATGAACGACATATGAAACCTATCAGAGAAGCACAGGCACATCAGCTATGAAAATAGAATACGGCTCAGAGCTTGGGGTTAGACTCTTAAAAACACTAGATGTAGATGGTTTTGTGTACCATTTAGTAAACCTAGAACCCCGACTAGCACAAGAATTATCTGACAAGATAGCCTTTCAGATACAAGACAACAATTATTTATTACAGGGCTTAAAGCCTACAACCACAGGAGAACACGATGCCAGCTAAATTCAAGCCGACAGAAAAAACGCTAGACAGAAGAACCAAGCAGTACACAACTGAACACTTCTACTTAAAGCAAACACCAGTAGCAGAACTACTCAAATCAATCAATGGCGATTACACAAAGCCAAAACAAAAGCAAAAGTGTAGAAACGAGCTATCTCGTAGAGGTATCAAATTAGTATACCGAATGGAAGATGGCACAGAAGTACCAAGAACAACACAAGGTCTTTTAGACTATGCGAGGAGTTTACACAATGGAAGTAGATAAGCAAGCAAGAGACACAGCAACAGCCGCTAGAAAGATATTTGAGTTAAACCAACTTAAAGTAGCGCAAGGAGATGGCATAGTCCGTAAAGGAGATGGCACAGTAGTAGGTAGACAAAAGTGGCTAGTCAATGTAGACTACTCGCTCGATACTAAAGAAAGCGAAGATTTCATAGTCAATGCGGCTTCAGAAGAAGAAGCCAATATGAAAGTAGATGAGCTAATTAAAGGAGTAGCAAAACGAAAAGGCTATGAAGCTGGTGCAGTATTCGTAAACTTTGCAACACCAAAGGTGAACATAGATGGTTGAAGGCATAGTAGTAAACCTAACATTTGTAATGCTCGCATACGGCGCAGCATTACTAGGGAGAAAGAGATAATGGCAGACATACTACAATTTCCAAACAGGCGACAACAAACTGATGCAGAGTTAGTAGCAAAACTAGAACTACGGCTACAGGAGATAGCCACTGAGGGAGAGTACATAACTGACGATATTATATACTTACAAGATATGCGTGAGAAAGGTAAGAACGAAGCTGAAGGTATAATAAAACAGTTAGCTCACCTCAATGCAAAAGGCGCACAGACAGAGTTGCTAGACAAAATAGTAGACGACTTTGTTGACGAGAGAGGTTTGACTGATACACAGAAACCCAAAACAGATACAGCTACAGAGAAGTGGGAAGACTTAGCTGATAAAACACTGGACACTTCTCTTACATTGCTAGAAGAAGCAATAAAGAAACTAAAAGACGATTTTAACAACGATAAACCAAAGGACAAATAATGGAATTAATTGGAAAACAAGATAGCTTAAGCTATGAAATGAATGATGGCATTTTAACCATCAAAATAGATACAAACAAAGAACTCGGTCCATCAGCTAGTGGTAAAACAATGTTGATAGCGAGTAGTGCAGGCAATGCCAAGATTAATATTGGTTCGGAAGCTACTGGAGATAGAGAGGCTTTTCTAGGCTTAAATCTATATTACAAGTAATGGCTGCGAATTATACTGACGCACAAGTAGAGCATATGGTTGAAGCTTATCAGGCGAAGCCTGACAGAGCAACAGTAGATATGCTAGCTGAAGATTTAGATAAGAGTGTAAAATCTATAATTGGTAAGCTGAGTAGAGAAGGCGTATATCAGAAAGCAATATACAAAACAAAGTCTGGCGAAGTGCCAATGACTAAACAAGAGATTATCTTAGCCATGGCTACAAGCTTAGGCATAGATAGTAGTAAAATTATGGGTTTGGAGAAAGCCCCAAAACAAGACATAAAATTTATTTACGAGGTAATAAAAGGAGAACATAATGGCTGAACACATGCTAAAGAAATACATAGCAAAGATTGAGAAAACTGTGTATTTAGTAGAAACTGTAGAAATCATTGCTGAAACAGAAAGAGAAGCTGAGGAGATGCTAGATGAGTATGAGGGTGATATCGCCGGCAATACCTTTGAGATAACTGAGAAAGAAATACAGGAAGAAGTAATCGATCATGCTTATATAGAGTCTAGTGAAGAATTGGGCGTGAATACATTTATGGAACTAAATGGTGGTCAAACGCTAGAAAGAGATTAAATGAAAAAGCAGAGTAAAAAAGCCATCAAGGCTAGAAATCCCGTTGCTAGACATAATAGATGTCGTGGCGGGTTTCACTCGCCCTCAAAGTATAGTAGGAAAACTAAGTATAAAACTGAAACTCTTAACTAAACCGTAGCGGGGTTGTTCAACCTATCTAAACGCTAGTACCTTAACTAAACCGTAGCGGGGACGCTAAAACTAAATAGCTAGGGGCAAATTGTCTTAAGTTTTGGGCAGTATAGTACCAAATTAATGTAGTCCTTTGGGTTAAAATAGATTAAAAAATTTTGAATTGGGGGAAGTTATGGAAGAAAGTGTAGTCAAAAAAGTAACGGAATCGTACTTAGATTTGATGTTATTGATTAACCCCGTTATATAAAGTTTATATCGTGGTCATTATAGTTGCTTAGAATCGCATATAGAAACAACAGTTTAACAGAGACATCAGATTTCGAGATAGTCTCTTCTGAGGAAGAGCCTCCTCTCATGTGATGCTCTTTAGTTAGGTTTTGTTGAATTGTATGAATAATAACTAGCAGTGTTAATATCAATTATTGTATATATTATACCACAATTTTAGCAATATAGCAAGTAGTATTTTTGGGTATGTCATCGGGACTCAGCTCTGGGGAGGTTTCATCTAACATAAAAAAGTGTATTTTTTAAGTAGGAAGAAGTTATTTACCGCGTCGGCGATCCGATGTTCTGAGTGGTTGAAGCCGAGCATCTTTAATTCGCTTTGCTTCTCTGCGAATAGCAGCGTTCTTCAGTCTTTGTTTTCGTTGAGCTGGCTTCTCGTAATACTCTTTTTTCCTATAATCCTCGAGTTTGCCAGAACGCTTCATCTTATTACGAAAGTTTCGCAACAGTCTGTCAAAATTATAATTTGTAGTCTTTGGAGGTCGTCGCATTTAGTTTCTTCGAGTTGTATCGAATGTCCAGCCTCTTCTTCTCATGTAGTGTACTTTAGAAGTTATAGCACTCGGACTTTTGTTAAGTCGAGCAGCGAGTTCTATATTAGATATAGTTCCATAATACTTCTTTAGCTGGCGTAATTCCGCATCAGTCCACTTGTTATTTATAATTTTCATATGACTATTATAGCAAATACAAGACCACTTGTCAAGAACTATTTTCAGCAACCCTACAAATATTTCTTGACTTGGCTCCGAAAAAAGTTTATAATATACTTATAAATTCAAAAAAGGAAAACCGAATGATAATACAAGGAAGCATGAGATACACGACTAGCGGTCGTAAGAGAAAGACAAATGTTTGGCGCAAGGTAAAGCCGCAAGCATTTGTAGCACAGTCGGTTAAAAAGCAAGTAGTAAAACTAGATGAATTACCTAGTAGTAAAACTACGAGTTATAAACCTATGAAAGATACCAGTTATAAACTGGAAGAAAGTAAAAAATTCACAGTAGCACCTGCATATAACAAGGGCGCATACCAAGTAATACCTAGAGGAGATGTAGAATGGATTGGCAAGTAGTAGACATATATTATTTAGTATTCTTAGGCTTTGCTATCCATATGGCATGGATATTTGGAAAACGAGAAGGAATATCTAGAACGCTTGATTTCATGAGAGAGCGTGGTGATATCGACTTTGAGGACTGAAAAATAATTCTTGACAAAGTGGTGTAATTTTGCTATAATAATATAGTGAAATTTGAAAAAATTTACAAAGAATTAAGCGCAGTTGTGGGTACTGCCGTAACAAAAACCTACATATGTCTGGCACGAGTAGGAAACACAGATTTCCGAGGGCGAGGTTAGGAGTTCTCTTTCCACCGAGAGACGGGTTTGTTAGACATAAAATTATAATAACCGAAGTATCGCAAGAACTTCACAGCGCGGACCGAAAGGACGCAAATAGGAGAAAACCAATGACTGGATTAACAGCATTAAACTTTAATGATTTCGACAAATTATTTGTCGGATTTGATCGCTTACACAATGAGCTAACAAGACGGAATGAAACTTCCCCTCTTACTAACTACCCTAGATACAACCTAGTGGCTATCGGAGAAGATGCTTATCGCATCGAGATGGCGCTACCTGGCTGGAAAAAGGACAACATTGAAATTAAGCAACACAAGAATAAACTTACTATCGAAAGTAATGAGAAACAAGAGTTAGATTCTGACGAGGAACGCTACATCCATAAAGGATTAAGTGGTAAAACCTTTAGTCGAATCTTTACGCTAGGCGATTGGGTAGAAGTAGCCGACGCAGGTTTTAAAAATGGTTTATTAGTAATTAATCTACAGGTGAATACACCTGACGCAGAGAAGCCTAAGACGATTAATATAGGCTAGGAGAACGAAATGCAACAAGCAAAACGATTCTTGAATCGTTATGCCAGTGTGCAAGCGTTTCAAGACATTAAAGCAAAATACTGTCCTGACGGACACACTTGTGAGGTACTAATTATGTTAGGATTTATGATAGGATATATGTGGATCGCCATGTTACCACTATTATGAGAATAACAGAATTAGCTTTAGACAAGTTAAAACAACGAATTGCCTCAAGCAGCAATGCTTGGGGTATTCGCCTTTCAATCAAAGGAGGCGGATGTGGAGGATATACATATGAGTTAACTTATGCCGAGAATCATGATTTAACTGATGTGGTATACCACAACATAATAGCCGTAGACGCACTAAGTAATAGTTATCTACAAGATGCCACACTAGAGTGGGAAGTGCATGGAGTACAAGAAGAATTTGTAATTCAGAACGAGAAATTAGAAAGTGGACGCTGTGGCTGTGGCGAAAGTTTTTACACGGACAAAATATGAAAACAGGAACAAAAGGAATAGAATTAATAAAACACTTTGAAGGATGTGAACTAGAGGCATATCATTGTGCAGCTGGTGTACCAACAATAGGGTACGGACATATCAAAGGTGTACAAATGGGTGATACAATTACCCAAGAACAAGCAGAAGAAATGCTAGTAGAAGAACTAAACGAGTACGAAGGTTATATCAATAACATGGTTACTGTTGAGTTAAATCAAAATCAATATGATGCTATGGTATCATGGGTTTATAACTTAGGAGGCGGTAACTTAAAAGCAAGTACACTTCTGAGAGTATTAAATCAAGGAGAATTTGATGGAGTACCAGCACAGATTATGCGTTGGAACAAAGCAGGTGGTAAAGTCTTAGAAGGACTTACTAGACGACGACAAGCAGAGGCTGACTTATTCAGTGGAAATTAACTTTGAAGGCAAGTCCTATCAGATAGGGCAAGATATGTGGGATGCAATGTGCTCTCACGCTGCCGAAAGAGAGATTACCATTGATGAGTATATAGCTGAAGCATTTACATTATTAAAGGAAAAGAAATTAATAAAGGAATCAAATTTAGAGAAGGACATTATCGTCCCCTCACAGACGGATTAACTATAAAGCCTAGCGAAATCAATGGGTTAGGCTTACACACCCTCGAACCTCTAAAGGCGGGCATATATTTAGGAGAAACACATATTTGGGAAGCCAATAGGTGGAACTGGATACGCACCCCCTTAGGAGGATTTATTAATCATAGTTCAAATCCTAACTGTTTTATACATACTAATATACACTATCATGATGGACAACAAAGAGAATTGTATACTACAAGACCTATAAAAACAGGAGAAGAACTTACAGTCTACTACACAGTAGGATATGAAGATATATTATGACCTTAAAAAAGCAGTTCACCAATGATACATTGGAGGAAGAACTAAGAGAGATTTGTTGTGAACAACAAAAACAAATTAATCAACTTAACCAGAGCATTAAACAGCTAAAGAAAATGATAGCAGAAGAATCAGAAGCCAAGTATAGAGCTTATGTTAAATTTGCAGACTTACAAAAACAACAACATGATAACAAAACAAGTACATAGAATTGAGTTAATAGTAGAACTCGACAACGAAGATGTAGGGGAGTGGGTAGATGATATTTATGACTATAATGATAAAGTCATGTTTAAAAACAGCCCTAGTAGGATAATATCCTCTGATACATGCCCCTTAGATATAGATTCAATAGAGAATAAATGGATAAAAGACATTCTCAATGAGTCCTAGACTTAATAATCTAAAAATAGCTATAAAAGTACTCGAAACGAACCAAAAGGCGACTAAGAGTCCTTCACTATGGCAAAGCTACGAAGAGGAGTTAATACCCCTTCGTGAAAGACTGGAGGAAATGGAGCGTGGCACAACCTAGCGAACAATTTCAAGGCGACATGAGCCGAAACGAGGTTGAAATAGACCTGAATAAATTCATGGCAATGGTTTCTGAAATAGGGGAACTCAAACAAACAATAATGGAAATGGAGAACGAAAGAGAGCCAGACAATCCATGGCAGAAAGCTATATGGTTTTCTCAAATGATAGATTCTTGGCGTATTTTCCCTAGAGCCTTCCTAAGTGTATATATGTATTTACTATACTACTGTACATTTTGGTTTATGGAACTAGATGTACCCACATTAGAACAATCAGGGTTGATTTCCATTGTAGTCGGAGCAGGCGCAGCTTGGTTTGGACTATACGCAGGAACAGCGAAAGACAAAATTAATAGTAAATAAAGGGAAAAAGAGAATGAATGTAATAGTATATAGTAAAGATAACTGTATTTTTTGTGAAAAAGCAGTATCACTAGCAACAATGAAAGGACTAGATATAACAGTTAAAAAGTTAGGTGTAGACTTTGGTATGGAAGACCTCATGGGGCAATTTCCTAATGCTAGAACATTCCCTCAGATAGTCGTTGACGACAAAAGTATTGGCGGATACACAGAGTTCGCCGAACTAGTTAATGATTGAGATATTTAATAATGTCTTAACAGAGAACCACCGAGAACAAATCTATATGCACGCTGTCAATGCGGACTATAAAATAGGGTGGGGAGACACATCAACATTCGAGCATAGGCAATATCCCTGCCTACACTCCGACATAAACAGAGCAGATTGGAGAGGATTAGACTTTATGGAGGGTATACAAAATACTCCCATGAAAGACTTAGTAAAAAACTTAGCTTTTGATAAAGCAGTTATAAACTTAGCTACTCCTTCTTCAATCCAGTTCCCTCATACTCATGGGGACTCTACAGTCATAACATATTATATAAACCCAGAGTGGAAAAAAGAATATTATGGCGAAACTATCTTTTACAACGATTCAATGACGCATTGTGTAGGCACAGCTTTGTATGAACCAAACTCAGCAGTAGTATTTGATGGGCATATTCCCCATTCGATTAGACCTGCTTCACACATAGCTCCAAGTTATAGGTTCAGTCTTTCGGTATTCTTCCGAAAAAGGAACTTCTTAGAAGAAGCAAAAAATAGTACTTGACATAGCCCTCAAATTTTAGTATAATACATTATGAATTTATTTTATTTAGACAAAAATTTAGATAGATGTGCAGAGTACCATGTGGACAAACACATTGTAAAGATGCCACTAGAAGTTGCACAAATCCTATGCACAAGTATATGGATTGACCAATTCCTAGGGTTTGTTCCCAGAGCGTTGAACAAAGAAGAAAGAGATGTACTTAACGAAGAAAAAGCAAAGATAAAACATCTAACGCCAGAAGAACGACCTATCACACCATATCTACCAATGATGTACAATCACCCATGTACTATATGGGCGCGTTCATCACTAGACAATCACGAGTGGACACATTGCTATGGCAATGCATTGAATGATGAGTATAGATACAGATATGGTAAAGAACACAAATCTATCGATCAAGTAGTAAATAAATTACCTGAGCCAGTTAATATGCAGAGAGTAGGCTTTACAGAGTTTGGTTTGGCAATGCCAGACGAACTAAAAGATTATGATAATCCTATACAATCGTACAGAGATTACTACCATCTTGATAAAGCAACTTTTGCTAGCTGGAAATATAGAGATAAACCACATTGGTGGAACGAGGACTATGCGGACTATGAGAGTCGTATTACAAGATAAACCCTATATATCAGTATACTTTCCTAGCAATATGACGCAGGAGAGTATAGACACTTGGTTAGCCAAGTGGTATTCATCACGAAATTTAACACATTAACAGGATAGAAATGTACGATAGACAACCAAAAGAAACAAATTTTAATGATTACGCAAAATTCGTAGTCAGCACTACATCAGCAGAAAGCCTAAGTACGCTTAAAATGGCTGAGAAACTAGTAAAACTAGGTGTAGAAACAGAGACCGAGTGGTCTCAACTGCTTACAGCATCCATAGGTATGCAAGCCGAATCAGGAGAGTTCTCCGAAATAATTAAAAAGATTATATTTCAAGGCAAACCTTATAATGATGCAGAACGATTTCACCTCAAAAGAGAGCTTGGCGATGTACTATGGTACTGGATTCAAGGTTGCACAGCACTAGGGTACACTCCACAAGAAGTAATGGATGAAAATATTAGGAAACTCGAGAGTAGATACCCTAACGGCTTCGAAGCAATTCGTAGCGAAGTAAGAAAAGAAGGAGACATATAATGATGAGAATATTAAATACCCTTTTACATGACTATATGCATGAAGGCAGAAAGTGTCAAGTATGGTTAGATGAAGATGGTGTATTCGTTACAAGACACTTTGAAGGCAAAATGTGGGTTAAAGACATAACTCACTATGGACACAATGAACGCTGGGCAGAAGATGCTGCAGACAACTGGGTAATGAGGGTAAACTCATGATAGATGTATTTATGACAATATTTTTAATACCTTTTTTTGCATTTAAGTATACATTCCCTATAGTATGTTGGTTTTATGCAATAAACTTTTTAATAACATCAGACACATGGTTTGAAATGTCAAGGAAGATAAAAGACAAATGGCAATAAAACACAAATTCAATGAGGATGTAATCCTTACTAGACTTAAACACTACATAGACAGTACTTATGCTGAACACTATGGACAAGGAAAAATTCAGACAACTGAAGTTACTTTCGACTCTGGACATGGAGAAGGTTTCTGTATTGGAAATATACTTAAATATGCACAGAGATTCGGAAAGAAAGAGGGTAGAAATGAAAAAGACTTATATAAAGTTATACATTACGCAATAATATTACTTGGACAAATGGCAGACAACGATATTCGTATAAGAAAACAAGATGCTAAAGAGTTTGAAGATCATATGCAGGAAGGTGCAGAATAGTGGCAATCAGAAAGAAAAAACAAGAAAAGCTAGACTATGATAATATACAGCGAGTATCTGATGCTCTGTCTGCTATACCACCTGTAACTAAGAAAGAAGCCTGTGAAATGCTTAACATATCATACAATACTACTAGACTAAATAGAATTCTAGAAGATTTTAATGATACTATGACTCACAGAGCTACAAGAAAAGCTCAACTGAAAGGAACAAAAGCAACTGATATGGAAATAAAGCAAGTAATAGAGTCCTATTTAAATGAGCAACCTGTATCAGAAATTGCACAGGGTATGTATCGTAGTTCTACTTTTGTTAAGAACATAATTAACAGAACAGGTGTTCCATTAAAACGCCCAAAAACAGAACAAGGTATGAGACACAAGATAGGATTTTTACCCGAAGAATGTGTATCTGAGACTTTTGAGCCGGGCGAAAAAGTTTGGTGTGCAAGATACGACTTACCAGCAATAATCGAAAGAGAACAAATAGCTAGTCATGACTTTGAGAAGTATGCAAGTAAATGTTATTTGATTTATGTAATAGAATTAACAAATTTTGAAAGTCCTTACTTTGGCTTTCAAAAAATAGGTGGGTTTTATTCCCACCAACTAGCCTGTGATTTAGGCAGTTTAAAACACTTAGAAAAGTACGGCGCGGAAATATAGGGAGAACAACACATGGAACCATGGACAGTAATACTGTCTCTCTGGTTAACTACATGGCTTATGCTAGTATGGAGAACATACCCTATTAGTATGCGTATGATAAGTAACAGTCCGAAAGGATCAATTATAACTAAATGGAGATACCTACACTTTGTAGTGTATGTAGTATCATTATTCGCAATAACGCCATTTATATCGCAAGTCGCTTTTTCAGATAGACTGCGTAAAAAATGGGTGATAGCTTATGTTAATGGTATATTAGGGAGACAAAAATGAAAGAAGTATTAAAGAGAGCTTTAGTTGCCAAATACACTGGAGAATTAGCTGAAGCCAATGCAAATATTGCTGTATATTTACGCAATCCTACAGGGATTGGTGAACATTCAGATATAGTTGCGGCTATAAATGAACAAGTAGAGAAAGGCGCAAATGCCAAGGAGAAACTTGAATTCATCACTAGCCTAGACAGTTAAGGAACTAAAAAATAGTTCTTGACTT
>Ga0181409_1000623_pt1 | contig 13794 bp, 8 predicted proteins | sample 32SPOviralmetaG_FD_130138 | JGI IMG/M metagenome (GOLD analysis project Ga0181409, IMG submission 130138) | Marine viral communities from the oligotrophic San Pedro Time Series (SPOT) site, San Pedro Channel, CA, USA - 32 SPOT_SRF_2012-05-30 | ecosystem: Environmental > Aquatic > Marine > Strait... | reverse complement strand
TTCCGTATAACTCGTTTATCATACGATTACGAACGAAATAAATATACTGCAACTAGAACGGAGTTTAACGTATCGCAACAGTTCGATTCAATAACCGAAGCAATATCATTTGCATACTTTCCTGAATCAAGAGAAGATTTTGCAGCTAAGTATAACGAACCAGAGGTTGCATTATCTAAATTAAGAGAACTCGGATTACTTGATGGTGCAGTCGAGAATCGAAAGGTACTGCCAAGGAACACAAATCTATATGATGAAGCGACTCGTCAGTACAAAATTAACCTTGAGGCATCTGCAGAAGCAAATGTCGCTGCAGTAGAAGAAGGATTGGACGGAGAATAATGCCAACACCTACCGATGAACAACTAAGAGCCAAAGTCGGATCCCTCGCCGAGACTCAAGGTGTACCACAAGATGGATTCTTTGATCCTGCAGGACCATTTCCTCGACGAGAATATTCTGGCATACAAACAACTAACCGTTCTGCACGAGGTATCGATGAAAATAAGTTACTTCTTGGAGGTGGTGATAAGGATATAGATCTTGAAATCGTAGACTTTGCAGCGTCTGAATATACTAAGAACCAAGTAAGAGAATATGCATCTGGCCATGTAACTGAGTTCGATGATACACCGGGTCGTAACCGTATACTCATTAAGCATTCATCTGGTACTGGTATTGATATGATGCCGGATGGTAGTATCATTATCAATACAACAAGGAATATGATACGTATTAGTGCTGGTGATGAGAAGGTTATTATAGAAGGTGATGGAGAAATCTCATATCACGGCAACCTCAAGTTAAATGTAGACGGTGATTTTGACTTGAAAGTGGGTGGTGACTTTAATGTAGAGGTCGGCGCTGACCATGTCGAGGATATTAAAGGTGCATACCGGCAGGATATTAATAGAAACTTTCAGTCTTTTGTTAATAAGAACGTTACACAACAGATTACCGGTAATAAATCAGAGTTTATCCACGGCAGTCTCGATACGATGATTAAGTCTGATGAAACACATATCGTGAGTGGTGCAGTTGACTACAACACAAAAGGTATATTAAGGACTACATCAGAGACCGAGGCGATCCTTACTTCTCCGAGTATTAACATTGATGCAAAAAGTCTTCTTGTTGCAGGGGACTCGGGTACCATGGGTGGTGAGAACATAGTGATGTATAACTATAACATGTATACTGGTCATTCAATTACTGCAGGTGATACTGTTTCAACCAATACTGCATACATTACCGAAGTCACTACCTGTAAAGAGTTTATTGGTTCTTTGACTGGTAATGCTGATAACGCTACCGAAGCTGGTAGAGCCGGTACAGCCGCATTGGGAGCAACCGGTTCTGCCGGCACGAAGGTAACTGGTACTGCCACTGCAGTTGATTCGAAAGCGACTGTTAAACCTACTAATACTATTTTGAATTCACTAATACATGAAGGAGAGATGGCAGCGAAGGTTATCAATCTTGATCCGGGCAATGTGCTCTTCAATGCAATTAATCGAGTTGCAGACTATGCAGGTGTATCTGAAAGAACACTGGATCTATCAGAAATAAGATCTAAACTAAGAGATTTGTCTAATCAGGTAAACGAAACTTTTATCGGTGCAGTTATATCGGAAGGTACACTATCAACAGAATATGGTAACGGAACACCGGCAGAAATTAAAAGAATCGTAAAGAATGATGCTACCTCGAGGTTTGTTCGAAGTAAACAGGTTATTGGTATGAGCGTCGGTGCAGAAGCCAAGCGATTCAAAGGTAAAGTACCTAACGTTACGGAAACATTATATGTAGATCCTCAATACGATCCACGCCTATTTGATGTTGATACAAGGTTTGAATTACAGAAAGGCGTAAGAGTTTCTAAGTTTCTCGGTAGTTATGGAGACAGAACTAACTTCGATCATATAACTACCAGTGCACAAAGACAAGAAATTGCAAAACAACTCGTACCACATGCGATTTTATTAAGAGAATTCATGGATGATAATGACTTATTTGAAGATTACCGTTTAATTGTCGCAGAGGGGATATATGTTGCATCATCAGGAGAAACAATTACCACTGGTAGTATCAATGACATGAAATCACAGGGACGTGCGGTTGTTTATGAACTATACGGCCTTGATGGTACGAGTGCACACGAGAAGGTGTTTGATCTAGCGACATGGTGGAAAGATAGTTTAAAGTTCGAAAAGATGATACTCGATTACGATACCTACGATCCGAACGGTGCTTTGAACTCTCAGATTATTGTAGTAATGCCTGAATTTGAAGATAATAGTTATCAGGCCACATATGCAAATGATATAGAAACAAGGTTTAATAATGTAGTACAAAGCACAAACGAACTGATTGAATGTCGCTGAGTTTCGATATAAATAGGACTACGGAGATTTAATATGCCAGCAAAAGCCTTTTCAATTGAAGATGGTAATACAAATATCAAGAGTATAATTGGAGCACGTAAAGCTTCATATACGGATATCGACTTGGCATTTGCTGCTAAGCCTGCGGGTGATGTATTTAAGAAAACAAATGCGGCTGCTGTCAAACAAGCAGTAAAGAATTTATTATTGACGAATCAAATGGAGAAGCCATTTGATATTACGTATGGTGGCAATCTATCAGATTTTATGTTTGAGAATGATACGGAAATTGATGTGAACGAAGTGTCGTATCGTATAATTGAAACAGTACAGGCACATGAACCGAGAGCTGAAATACTAGATGTTAATTTATCTCTTAAATCTTCTACTAACGAAATAAGAGTCACAGTCCAATTCCAAGTAGTTGCAACAAACGAGATTGTTCAACTTGAGTTTCCATTAGCAAGGTTAAGATAAATGGCAAGTACTATTAAATCAACTGACTTAGATTTTACTAACATCAAACAAAAACTCAAGTCACACTTTCAGAAGAAAACAGAATTCAATGATTATGACTTCGAAGCATCAGGTCTGTCTAATATCCTAGATGTATTGGCATACAATACTCATGTAAATGCTCTTACCGCAAACTATTCGTTAAACGAAGCCTTCCTTACAACTGCACAGTTAAGAAGTTCTGTCGTATCTCATGCACAAACACTCGGATACGAAGTACAATCCTCGACTGCTTCGAAGGCAATCGTTAATTTATCATTGAATCTAACGGGTGTATCAGGTCGACCAGCACAGATTGAGCTTGCTAAAGGTACAACCTTCACATCTTCCATTGACGGTGTATCTTTCACGTTCCGTACTCGCGAAGCTTTCTTTGCACAAGACGATGGAAGCGGTTTATATAATTTCAAAGCATCTGACGATACATTTAACATATCTATTTTTGAAGGTGTAGAGAAAACAAAGACATTTCTTGTCGGAGAAAAAGACGAGAGACAAGTTTACGTAATACCTGATACTACGATGGATACAGCAACCGCTGTGGTCGAAGTATTTGAAACAGCATCTTCCAGTACGTTCGTAACATATACACCATTATCACAGGCGATTAATGTAGATGCAAATACAACACACTTCTCTATATACGAATCACCGAATGGTTTCTATGAGTTAAACTTTGGTGATGGCATATCATTCGGTAAATCACCGGAACCAGGTGAAAAGGTTGTGGTGACATATCTATCGAATAAGGCAGCTGCTGCTAATAACGGAACTGTTTTTACACCGTCTTCTACAATTACAATTAACAGTGTTTCTTATCCGCTTACTACTGTAACCGTAACAGAATCATCAGGTGGTGCACCAAAACAGACGATTGAATCTGTAAGACAATTAGCACCTATAGCCTTTGCTTCACAGAAAAGACTGGTTACAGCTCTCGATTACAAAGGAATGATTGAAACAAACTTCCCTCAGGTGAAGAACGCTGCAGTCTGGTCCGGAGATCAAAACATACCGATTGACTATGGTGCAATTTATATCTCACTTAATTTTCAAAACGGGACATCAGATACAGTAAAGCAAAAAATAAAAGATGAAATCGTCGGTAACTATACTAACAATCTATCTATTATGTCAATGACAACTAAATTTACAGATCCGGTTGACGTGTTTATGGAAGTCAATGTAGCATTCCAATTCGATCCTGCGCTAACAGGTAGAACTTTAGGTGCGATGGAAACACAAATCTTTCAGTTTATACAAACTTATTTTGCAGACAATGTTGAAAATTTTGATGCAGTATTTCGTAAATCAAACATGGCTACGGAGATCGATGCACTCGATGCTTCGATATTGAACTCATCGATTACAGTAAAACCTTCATTACGGCAAGAGATTACTATTAATGCTCTGAATACATTCACATTAAATTATCCAGTTAAAATAGCCACGCCAGACGATGTACTCCACAGGATTAGCTCATCATCATTTGAATTCGGCGGTGTTATTGGAACAATGAAAAATAGATTGAGTTCAACAGTACTTGAAATTCAGGACTTGAATGGAAATGTATTACTCGATAATGTCGGGGAATACAATGCAGAAGCTGGTACAATATCAGTAAATGCATTCGAACCTTCACAAATCTCTACTGGTCAATCATTTCTTATCTTTAGTGTAGTTCCGGAACAAGACTCGTTTATCAAACCTTTGAGGAATTATATACTGAGATTAGATACAGCTAAGTCCTCGGCAACAGCAACTGTTGATCGTCAAACAACATCACTGGAAGTAACAGTTTAACATGTCATCTGAAACACAAAGAGATTATTTTAGAATTGCACCTAACTTTAAGACAAGTTTAGTAAAGCAAGTTTTACCTGAGCATTTCACTGACAGTTATCCTTCTCTCGTAGCATTCCTCGAAGGATACTACGAGTTCCTCGACTCAGATGATAACTTCGGAGGTGCCATCAATGAACTCCTTACAATACGAGATGTACAGGATGCTACTCTTAAAAATTTAGATTTTATATTTGATGAGGTTGCTCTTGGTATTGCTGGTGGTCAATTCTTATTTCCAAGAGAAGCACTAATTAACTTCGGTAACTTTTTTCGAGTCAAAGGATCTTTATATTCCGCTCAAGGATTTTTCCGTGCTTTCTTTAACGAAGACGTAGAAATTATCTATCCTAAAGAAAGACTAATGACTGTAGGTAAAAGTCAAATCGGTGCTGAAGCTGATAATCTATTGCAAGATGGTAAGATAAACCAGATCTTTTCCGTATTGATAAGATCACCAATTTCTTTTACGACATGGGAATCACTGTATCGTAACTTTGTACACCCGGCCGGTTTCTATCTTGCTGGTGAAACAGTACTCGAAGGAATAGGCTTAGTTCCACTAACAACTGCAGAATCAATATACGATCCATTTGCGAATAAGACGAAGGTATATGGAGCCGCAGAGATGACATACGGCACACCATTCGCAAGTGCTTCTTTACTATTACCCGATGATGGTGATGCAGACAGTGCATCTCAGAGAATGAATCCATATGTCAAGATGTCTCAATACTCAGCATTTTCACTGGACAGTATTGCATCTATGTATAGCAGTATGGATGAATGGGGTGGATACGTTCTTACTTTTGATGAAGCAGATTCTACAGGATCTGCGGTGAGATTTGATCATACATTGAAGACAATGGATCAACGACAATTCCAAACTTATTCTTATGGTTCAACTAGTACTATCTAGAAATCATTATAAATAACACTAATTAGATTGTAGGATATAAAATGGCACAACAAAATATTAATGTAGGAGCTACCGGTAACGACGGAACCGGTGATGATCTACGAACTGCTGGTAATAAGATAAACAATAACTTCTCCGAAGTATATGGAGATATTAGTGTTTTACAAGCTACTGCTGGTATTGGTGGAAGTGGATTGTCATTTGATAGTGGTGGTATTCGTTTTGAAGGATCTACTGCAGATTCACATGAAACATTACTTCTAGCTGCAGATCCTACATCAGATAATACACTACTATTGCCGGACAGTTCAGGTACGATAGCAACAGTATCTCGTATTACACAGATTGTCGATAGTGCTTATGTATCATTTATTACAGGTACAGCATTTGATTCAGCATCAACTATTACATTAATAAGAAATAATTCGGTCGACTCTGCTCACGCATTATTACTCATTGATAGTGCTTATATTCAGTTTAGACAAATTGCATCTACATTTGATTCGAATGAAGTAACAGATATTGTTGATAGTAGTTACGTAAAAGCATTCGCTGATAGTGCACACATAAAAGGATTTATCGATTCAAGTCATGTTCGTTCAGTAGTTAATCTTCTTGATTCTGCTGCCGTATTATCAATTGCAGATTCATCACAGCTCGACTCATCCGATATTATACAGATGATTGACTCATCCTATACTCAAACACGAGTAGACATAGTTAATCTAAGGAACTACACAGTAGCACAAGTTCCAAATACTCCACCGCATGGTACTTTGATATTCTGTACCAATGGAAATTCTGGTGCGGAATGCCTCGCTGTTTATGATAGTGACGGAGATAGCGCCGGAAGTCCAGGATTTTTTAGACGTATTGCACTTGGTGCAAAGATAAGTACATAAGGATTAGAAAATGCCAGCAGTTATTACAGATGCCCTCAAACGACAAATTGCATCAGACTTTTTTGAGCAATTTACGAGTGATTCAAAAAAGTATTACATTGGTGTAGGTAAATCCGAACAGTGGGATTCATCAGACACAGTACCGACACCTGTTAATACACCCACAGAGATCAGTGCTTTTAGAGATGGAATGCAATCCGTGAAGAAAGTAACTGGTACTTCACTTGTTGTTCCACGTAATAACTGGTCTTCAGGTAGAATCTACTCACAATACGATGATCAACAGGGTGGTTATCCTACTAATCCGTATTATATTATGACAGAAAATAATCAAGTTTATATTTGTCTTGAAACAGGACGCAATGTTCTTGGTGTTGCACAGCCATCAACCATTGAGCCTACTGGTTCTAATCTCGATTCATTCAGAACAGCAGATGGTTATGTTTGGAAGTTTCTTTTTACAGTTTCTGCAGAACGCGGCAATGACTTTATGTCTTCTAACTTTATGCCAGTTCAACTTCAAGGCGCTACTGATTCTAACTCTACAGGTATTCAATTAAAACAAAAAGAAATTCAAGATAACGCGATTGCAGGTCAAGTTCTTTCATGTATTATTACTAGTGGTGGTGCTGGTTACAGCGCTAATCCTACAGTAACTATATCGGGTACCGGTACAGGCGCGCTCGTGGATGCGGCGATTGATTCATCAACTGGCCAGCTCGTAAGACTTCGTATGAGAGATTCAAGTACATCACAAGTTTTAGGATCTGGATATACAAGTGCAAATGTAGTAATAAGTGGAGGTGGATCACCTTCATTGAATGCAACTGCTCGAGCAGTTTTAGGTCCTGATTCTGGTATTGGCAGAGATTCAAGAGAAGATCTTAAGTCAACTTCAATTATGTTCCATGCACCTTTGTTAGGAACTGACAGTGATTTTATTACTGATCAAGACTTTAGACAAGTTGGATTGATAAGAGATCCACTTCAGTCTACAGGAGCTGCTTTTACAAACACAACAGGAAATGCTCTCTTTAATATGTCATTGTCTTCAATTGTTACATCTTTCACAAAGGATAAGACAATTCAAGGGCAAACATCTACAGCCAAAGCATTTATAGATAATATCGATTCGAATCGATTGTTTTACCATCAAACCGCTGAAACAGGATTTGGTACATTTGTATCAGGTGAAACAGTAGAAGAAGTTAATGGTGCCGGTGAAGGTGTAGTTGATTCAGCTGCAACCTTACCAGAAGTTGATCCTGAAAGTGGTGCTATCCTATTCATCGACAATAGATCACCGGTAGTAAGATCTGCAGCTCAGAACGAAGACATTAAAGTTATTATCCAATTCTAAAGGTATAAAAAATGGCAACCACCCTCAGTAGTACTATATTCCCCGCTAAGTTTAAAGATGACTTTGCCGATAGTGATGGGTATCATCGCATTCTATTCAACGCTGGTAGAACACTGCAAGCTCGTGAACTTACACAGATGCAAACCATTCTACAGAAGCAGATTGAAAGATTAGGTTCACACACATTTAAAGAAGGTGCAGTTGTACGACCAGCTGAACAAACTCTTAATAACGGATATGAATTTGTAAAACTAGATCCTACATCAAACGCGTTGTCAACAGATCCTGCAGATATTAACGGAACAACATTTACTGGCCAAACATCAGGTGTCACAGCTCGAGCAATTGAGGGTGTTCAAGCGACTGGTTCTGATCCGGCCACCGTTTACTTTGCGTATACAAATTCACCATCATCTCAATCTGGAAATACTACTGTACGTTTTACACCGGGTGAAACAATAACAAACGGCTCTGCTGTTCTAAAAGTACAGATTATTAATACAACAGCAAATCCAGCTGTGGGTCGAGGAACTCGTCTTTCGCTAGGATCTGGCATATATTATGTTCAAGGTTACTTTGTCTTTACCGATGCGCAGTCTACTATTGTTTCTAAATATACCGATGCACCTACAGAAACAATTGGATTTATTATTGAAGAAAAAATTATTAATGTAGATGACGATCCTGCGCTGTATGATAACCAAGGCGGTACACCAAATGTATCCGCTCCTGGTGCTGATCGCTATCAAATTCAACTTACATTAACAACTGAATCTGCAGCTGATGCTACGAAAAACTTTATACCAATCTTAAATATACAAGATGGTGTTGTCTATAGAAGCACAGATGAAAATAATGAATATAATGTTATTGGCGATGTACTTGCTACACGCATTAGAGAAAATTCTGGTAACTACCTTGTTAAAAGGTTTAGAGTAGACATAGGTGCAGATTCTGACACGGATCATCTATTAGTAAATATAAGTCCAGGAGTTGCAGTTGTTGATGGTTATCGTGCAGCAAGATATACGCCTACTACAATTAGAATAAACAAACCTGCTGAAATTGCGGAGCTAGAAAACGAAGTAGTTGCAGCTGGTTATGGTAACTATGTTTTGGTTGATGCTACTATGGGCACAGCCAATAACAAAGGATTGCCTGATATTAATACCTTCGAAAAGTTTGATTTAAGAAATGCACAAGCCTACGGCGGTGCTACGATTGGAACATGTAGAATAAGAGCTGTCACTCGAGATACAGGCAATTTCGTAAGATATTACTTATTCGATATTGAAATGACAGGCACAAATAGTTTTAGAAATACAGCATCAATTGGCACTTCTGTAAATGACTATATTAATTTACACAGACCACTTGGTAAAGCAATACTATTTGATGTAAAGAAAAATCATGCTCTATTTCCACTACCACACAATAGACCACAATCCTTAGATGATATATCTGTTACAACACAGAGAAGGTTTTCAGTCACAACATCCGGTGCTGGCGCAGCATCACTTTCATTATCAGCCGCCGGTGAAACGTTTGCAAATGTAAATGACTGGTATTTTGCTAAAGCGGATAGTGATATTTTTACAGGAACTGTAGGTAATACCGGTGCCGGTGCTACAGCTGCAAACTTAACTGGGCTACCTGCAAGTTCTACAATAGAAATTCTAGGCTATGTCAATAAATCTAAAGCGACTGTAAGAAATAAAACACTAACTGAAAGTACTATTACTTCTACAGTAGTGAATAACGAGTTGCTCCTTGGCAAACCTGACATATTTGAAATACTTCGTGTAACTGAAAAAGACTCTGATGGCAGAGACCTTTTTAGTAAGTTTGATGTAGACAATGGACAAAGAGATACTATGTATCGAAATGGTAGACTATTGTTAAAGAGTGGAGTTTCTGCTCCTACTAATCCAATTTTTGTAAGGTTCAAACATTTTACTCATGGTGTCAATGGTGACTTCTTTGCAGCCAATTCTTATATTGGTCAAGTAGATTACAATAAAATTCCATCACATAGATTGACTACCACAGGTAAACGAGTTAACTTAAGACGTTTTCTTGATTTTAGATCAGTCATGGATACTGATAGTGACTTTGCTACTCCAGGTAACGGTGCTCGAATAAACGAGCTTCCACAAGTAAATGATACTACACAGGCTGATATAACTTATTACTTAAATAGGGCGTATATTCTTTATATTGATACTGAAGGCGCTTTGAAAATGGTAAGTAATAGAGATGATTTTAATCCTGATCCACCAAAAATTCCTAATAATGTATTACCTCTATTTAATATTTTTATGAGAGGTAACACACTTGATGAAACGGACAATAGAATACAAAGGATTGATCACCGTAGATATACTATGAAAGATATCGCAAAGTTAGAAGAAAGAATTGATAACATTGAAGAAGTTGCATCACTCAATCTTTTAGAAATGGATACGAAAAACTTTAAAGTTTTGGATTCAGCTGGTCTAGACAGAACAAAATCAGGATTTTTTGTTGATAACTTTTCTACTCAATTGTTTTCACTAACTAATTCTAGAAATTATAGAGCTTCAATTGATCCACAGCTTAATACACTATTTCCAGCATTTTGTGAAGAAAATTCTAGACTTATTTATGACTCGGCAGCTTCAACAAACGTGATTCGTAAAGGTGACAATGTTTATTTGAAACATAATTCTGTGTCTTATATTACACAGAAAAAAGCATCTAAAAGTGTACTAGTAAATCCTTTTGAAGCTGTAGTTTATCAAGGTGATATTGAACTTTCACCTTCTTCTGACGAATGGAAAGAATCATACATTAGAACAAAAAAGATAATGAATGGTGGTACAAAACTAAATACTAATCAAGCTTATCTATGGAATAACTGGCAATGGAACTGGGGTGGAGTTGCACTCCAAGATTTAGGAGTTGGAAGCACTACTAATACACAAACCGATACTACATCTACTCAAATTTTCAGTAATACGAATAAAGTTGTATCAGAAGAAACACTATTAGAAGTGACAGAAGAAAGAATAGTTAACGTTGCGCTTATACCATTTATGAGATCACGTAAAGTATTCTTTAAAGCACAAGGTTTAAGACCTAGCTCAACAGTGTATCCTTATTTTGACGGTGTACGTGTAGATGCCCATGTAAGAGAAGAAACATTTACACGAATGTCAACAATTGATACAGAATACGGTGATTTGCACAATCTGGCTGGTTCACATCCAGAAGGATCAAGTGCGCTTACAACAGATGTCAATGGTGCAGTTGAAGGATCATTCTTTATTCCTAACTCTCCCACACTTAGATTTAGAACTGGAACTTTAGAATTTAAGATATTGGATATTACTGCAAATGTTGAGAAAAGATCCGGTACAGTTGCTCGAGCACTATACGCATCTACAGGTTACTTAAATGCTATTGATCAAGATATTTTGTCAACCCGTATTTTAAACGTTGAGCATTCTCAATCAATTGAAAACATACCTCAAATTCATCATGGTGGTGGAGGCGATAACCATGATCACGGCGGTGGAAGTAATGAATGGAATGGTGAATATCAAGGATCAGTCGAAGCTGATGGTGACTTTTCTCATAGTATGAATAATGATGATGCTGGAGATGATGATGACGGGAATGATGATGGGGGTTACGGTGGTGAGCCTGATATGGATTGGTGTCTAACAGAGGACATGAAAGTATTGCTTAACGGTACAATTGATTTTGTAACAAACGTTAAGGTCGGAGACATGTTAGATAATACTATTGTTACAGAAGTAATACATAAACATATGCGCGATGGATACTATAAAATTAATGATGAGTTGAAGATTACTAATGATCACCCTGTGCTTGTCAATGGTTCATGGAAACGTACAGAAGACTTAGTGTTAGGTGACTATATTAATGACGTAGAAGTTAAATCAATTGAGTATGTAGAACAACTAACGCCTACTGTCTATATCGGTACAGCAGATGATCGTTACGATGTATACACACAAGGTCAAACATACACAGTCCATGGACAATATAAAAATAAATTAGTTAAGGCTGCATAATTAAAAAGAAGGTTAATTAAATGACAACTTCACTTGGATATAATATTAGTAGGAATCCTATAGCTCAATCATTTTATGTTGATCAGCCATCCGGATGCTATGTAACTAAAATTGATCTTTATTTTAGTGCAAAAGGATCAACTGCTCCGGTTATGCTGCAACTTAGGCCAATGGTAAATGGCTTTCCTTCTACTTCTGAGATCATACCATCATCAACAATATATGTTAATACAGCTAATGTTAATACTTCGGCAGATGTTTCTTTAGCAACTACATTTGAATTTGAAGAGCCAGTTTACCTTAAAGGGTTAACAGACTACGCTTTAGTGTGTACAACAACTGATCCAAACTATAAAATTTATATTGCACAAATTGAAGAATACGAAGTAGGAACCACAGCAAGCCGAGTTAACCGTAATCCAGCACTAGGTTCTTTATTCTATTCTCAGAATGGTGGAACATTTAGTCCAGCGCAAAACCAAGATTTAACCTTTGAAATTTATATAGCAGAATTCACTGCAACTGAAGGAGTAGTTTGTACAAAGAATGCTCCAGTACCTATGAAATTATTGAAACAAGATCCAGTACAAACAACTGGTGGTAGTAATACAGTAAGAATTGCTCATAAAGGTCATGGCTTTCTAGTTAATGATCCAGTCACTATCCTTGGTATGGATTCATCTGCTACAATTGGTGGACTTGCGACTACACAGATTATGGGATCAAAAGTAATTAGTGCAGTCGACTGGACTGGATATACTGTTACAGCTGGAGCTGTAGCAGACTCAGACGATATAGGTGGTGGAATTAGTGTTAAAACTTCGAAGAATATCCCTTATTCAGTCATGTACTTAAATGAGCAGACATTAACACCCATGAACACTCACATATATACTCAAATGAAAGGAACTACCGGTAAATCATTTGCCGGTACAGAAACTGCATATCAAAAAGAAGTTGATTTTGTAAATATTTCTAGTAATAAAACCCAATATAAGCCTAAAGCTTATGTTGTAGCCAATACAGATATTGAAACATCAGAACTTGGGTCAAATATTAAATCATTAGAAGTATACACAAGTTTTGTAACTAGAAATAATAAAGTTAGTCCATTATTAGATTTGCAAAGGGCTTCGGCAACACTAATTGATTATCAAGTAGATCGTCAAGATAGCGCATCAACTACTAACTTTAACGTACCTATCGAGTTTGTAGCAGAAACTAATCCTATTGGAGGATCTTCAGCATCGAAGCATATAACTCGAGTAATTAAATTAGTCGAGCCTGCTGTAGGATTGAAAATTTTACTTGCAGCCAATAAACCAAAAGGTGCATTTTTTGATTTATATTTTAGAGCTTGTAAAGCTGATGAAGATTTAAGAAAAGTTAATTACACATTGGCAACAACTTCTAGTAATAACCCAGATGAACCAGACAGATTTATATTTAGAGAATACGAGTATTTAATAGGAGGAACACAAGGTACATTACCAGAATTTGATCAGTTCCAAATAAAAATTGTTTTGAATTCTACTGACAGATCTAAGGTAACAAGAATAAAAGATTTAAGAACTATTGCACTGAGTGTCTAATGAATGATTTAATTCGAGTTGATGGTGATCCAGACTTTGCTAAAGACAAAGAAACCGGAGCGATACTAAATACTAATAGAAGTGAAATTCAGCAAGCAAGAGCTAGAAAAAAAGCTAGGGCACAAGAAAAGCATGAATTAGATAACTTAAAAAAAGATGTCGGTGATATGAAAATTATGCTTTCAAAGATATTGGAAAAG
>Ga0181409_1000622_pt1 | contig 13800 bp, 19 predicted proteins | sample 32SPOviralmetaG_FD_130138 | JGI IMG/M metagenome (GOLD analysis project Ga0181409, IMG submission 130138) | Marine viral communities from the oligotrophic San Pedro Time Series (SPOT) site, San Pedro Channel, CA, USA - 32 SPOT_SRF_2012-05-30 | ecosystem: Environmental > Aquatic > Marine > Strait... | reverse complement strand
ATTCTCATAGTTTTTTGTCCTGCTTTCTTTGCAGAAGTACCACCATGACCAAAATTAACTTTAACTACATTACCTTTTGGATTTTTAACATATACTTTAAATTTCTTAACATCTCCACGCATTGGTTTTCCAAGTTTGACTTTTCTACCTCTATACTCAGCTTCGTCTAATGCTAATCTTCCATTTTTAATATCTTCCATTAATGCTAATGAACATTCTTTACAAATTGTTTTTTCTTCCATTTGTTCCTTTATTTTTTGGTAGTAGTTTTACCCCAATTCTTAGCTCCAACTTTTCTACATTTAACTAATGCTTGAGATGCTCTTGCAGATGGCCAAACATCATAACGACCTTTTACTTTATGATAACATGCATCACGTTTGGCTTTTTTCTTTTTTTCTTCTATAGGAGTTACAACTTCAGCTTTCTTTGTTCGCTTACCCATCCCTACTCTACGCTTTTTAGCAACTTCTTTTTTCTTATCAACTTGACTCCAAGTCTTTGGACTCTTTTTAGAAACTTTCTTAGAAGGTCTACATTTAACTACTCCTTTGGACTTTGAGCTACCACAAGGATTTCCATTTTGATCTGTCCATTTTTCTTTTGCCCATCGTCTTAAATCTTCTTCAACACCATGTAGTTCATTGGTAAAGTTAACAAAATCTTCTGATAATATATCTTTAAGTTTAATCATAATTATTTAACTAAATTTAATTCTTTTGCTTTGTTTATCCATATGGATCTAATCGATTCCATATCACTTTCTAATAAATATGTTTCATCTAAATATTCATGCATTTTGTCTAAAAATGATTTGCGCTCTTTTTTTGCTTGAGTGTGCAACCCATGTAGCATTGCTGGTATTTCTTTGTCTAGCAAATGATATTGTGTTGTAGTTGCAGTTTCTCTTAATAATTGGTCATCTGGTAAATACTTTCCTGGTAATGTATTTAATCCACTTTGAGTTATATGTTCTATTTCATGTCTCAATGTGTTAGCTAATCGTAATGCAATATGACTTAAATGTTTTTTTTCTCCGTTAGTACCAATTGAAATTTCTATGTAAGGTATTTGATCACTTACAGGTTCTGTAGGATTATAAGCATCTCCTGTAACATACAGATTATTTGTATATAATGTTTGTAAACCTAAATAAAAATGTAATGGAATATCTCGATTAATAATTTCTTTGAACATGATTACTTCATAACTTAATCTTTTATGCTTAGATACTTTGATTTGATTTAAAATTAAACGAGACATTTGTGTTACCAAATTTCTATATTTGCCTGATATTTCTATTGTCTCATGCATTTAGTATAAATATCATTCTAATAAATTATAGTTCCAATATTTCTCTTTGTCTTTATTATATGGATTACCTGTTTGCATATAATAACAATTCAAACACAATAGCTGTAAATTTTCTATTCGATGATTTGTTGAGTCTCCATCTTTAAAATCTAATAATAATGGAGTAGTATCATCTGTTATTCTTCTTTCTTCATATCCGCAACTAGAACATTTTTCTGGAAGTATACCTAATGCTAATATTCTATTTCTTAATTTCCATACAGGATAATTTGGATATTCTCCTTGTAATAATTTATCAATTGAATATCGCCCCGCTGTTGCTTGTACAATGTCTTTACGTATACCTTTACCGGCTTGGTTTTTGTGTAACTCCCATAATGTTTTATCTGATTTAGGATCTATAAATTGTTTTGCATACTTTTTATATGTAGTAAATGATACATTTAAAAATCTAGCAGCTTCAGAATTAGACTTAGTATTCTCCATAGCATATCTAATTTCTGACTCTGATAAATTTAATGCAGACCTACCACGACCATATACATATTTATAGTCTACACCCACAAAATACCTTCTTTTTGTAATGTTTGTTGTGCTTGTTTTGGTAATACTTTTTGATCAAATAATTCACGCATTCGATCTTTATTACCAGCTGGAGATATCATATCTATAAATGATGAATCAGGATACCCAGTTAAACCTTTTAATGTATCCATCCAATCAATATAACTTCCATACTTTCTATCAAATTTTTGTCCGTCTGTTATATTTTCCCAATATTCTAATTGATCTTTCAATGGCCATAGATCCATAGGAACATCTTTAGATTTTCTCCTACCTGGTAAATGTTCCTTATGTTTATTTCTTCGTTCGCTTCGTTTAATGAACTTATCCATTATATCCATTGATCTGTCTTTAGGAGAAGCTCCTATTGTTGCTTTTTTACTCATTTTTTGTATTTTTCTTGTATTTGTACTAAACGTCTCCAAGCATTCTCTGCTCGGTAGATATGTTTTTTAAATTTATTAATATCTTTTTTTTCTTTTTGTTCTTCTGCATATCTTAAATTTCTATGATATGAAGCATGACATAATCCTATTCTTATTTTATCTAAAAGTTTCATTTTATCATTTTTGCTGAGATGTTTTGCTTTTTTAACTCTTTTAATATGTATGTGCATTGATCTTCTTTACTCATATATACTTGGCACTGTCCATTATTATGAATAATTTGTGTACATTGTATAGCTTGATAGTGATTATGACCACAAATTTCTTGCAATACTCGTTGTACATGTTCGAATGTATTAATAGAGTCATTTACAACTATTATCTTATATTTTTTTAATCTTTTTTTTGGCATCTATTATAATTTGACAATGTTCATATAACTGTTCTTTTTCTAACCAAATCAAAGTGGAGTCTAAAAATTTAACTTTATCTGCAGACTTCCAATGTACTGGCCAATCTATATTGTTTGTTTTTATTTCATCAATAGCAGATGTCATTAATTTAGTAAAGTAATTATCACCACTCATATAAATATTATAATAATTTTTTGGGAAATATACAACCTATAGATTTGTTAAAAAATGGCTGCTTTCTTTTTGACGTCTAGGAGTTAGTCCAGAAAATCCTGGCTTATTCTTTCGAAATGATAATATACCTTTGCCGGCTTCTTTATATTTTTTTTGTTTAACCAATTGTATAAAATCTGATTTTAACATACCGTCGCAACCAGAATTAAATACTAATGAAATTAATACATCAAACATTTCTTGTGTTACTAAGACATCTAATTTTTGAGCATCCCATCTTGTAAACATACGCCTAACACAATTTGCTGCATCTGTTAGATCTTCATACATAAGTTTTAATGCTTCTTGTTTTGTAATAGTCATATTAGGAGTAACTTCTTTTGTGTGGCCATATCCAATTGTCCAACGATCTCCAGCTTTCTTATATGATTTTAATGCTGGCTCACTTTTTTTATCTGGACGACCTTCTTCGTATTTAATAAAGTCAAATATCCATTGACTCCCACGTAAATTTTTACCAACTTTGAAATTATTTGATTGCTCGTTTAATATAGATTTAAGTTTTATCATTTATTAAGCTCTATTGCTGCTAATTGTTTTAATGCAGCTTTTTTAGTTGAGTGGGTTCCTAATCGTTTACCTTTATCTTTAGGATAAACAACATATTCATCTCCGACTTTTTGAATTCTTTCAGCCATTAATTTAATTAACAATGCTTTTTGTTTTTCTCTAGGAGCCATATGAGTTGGTTTCTCATTATGTCCTCCACAACCACAATCTTCTTCTATCATTTTTTACTCCTTTTGTATGAATCTAGTAATATATTATTATAATCCTGCTAAGTTTTGATCTATACTATCTGGATATGAAAACTTTGCTGATGCTAAATTTGTGCTACCAATTGCTCTTTCTAATCCTCGATTACCTCGGTTTTTACCCCATCCTGCATTTGCATTTGCTACTGCAATGTTAGCTTCTTTTTGGTTATTAAAATTTCCTAATGAAGATCCAAATTTAGAATTTAATCTTCTTCTCAAAAACATTACAGCTACTAATGCAGCAATTTTTGGGTCATTCAATGAATCTGGATTTGATACCAAATCTTTTCCAATATATCTTCCATATCTTTCATATGATGACTTAAAAGTAACTTGGTTGAATCCTCTACCTCTATACTTATATCCTTCATCTGGAGCATTATGATTACGTCCTCCATATACTTTATCAAAGAATGCTTTATCATCACGTTTCAATTGGGTTAATTCATCTTCGGACAAGTCTTTTACACGGTTTCCAAATATGTGTCTAATTCTTGAATTTGATGTATTTCTATATGGTTTTTCTGATTTAGGTACGAATCCTGATTCTTTTGCTATTACAGATAATATAGCTATTCTAGTAAATGGATTTGTTATTTCATATTCATCCATTGCTTTTTCTACTACTCTGACAGCTTGTTTTGGATATGATCCTTTGATTATTACTGGCTTTGAAATATCTAATTCTGATATATCTGTTTCGTCAGGTAATTCATCTGCCATAACATTACTAGAACGATCATGATTTGTTACATTTGTAATATTAGATTGAATATCCGAGTCAGATATCTCTAAGTTATTCTTTGTGTCTTGTAACGCTGCCCATGTTTCAGGGCCAACAATTCCATCTATTGCAATTCCGCCATATTTTCTTTGAAATTCACGTACTGCTTGTTTTGTTTTTCTTCCATATATACCATCAATCCCAAACCGTCCTAAATCCAACTCCATTCTGTCCAATATTGTTTGAATTTCAATAACATTGGATTTTTCTTTTGTATATATTTTTTCTAGTAATAAATGTTTTAACTTAATCATAATAGTATCTTAAGATAGGTTACCGCTTTTTATATGGAAATATTTTATTTAATTTGTCTTGTCGTTTTTTACACCCACAATCACCTGTTGTTAGTTCTGCTATACGTTCTGCTAACTTATCTAATCTAGTAGCAGCTGTAATTTTTTTTATGTCATCACCTAAACCCCTAGACTTCATTTTATAGGTCCTCCGCCAACCCATGCATCACAACTTCTTGCTCCAGCACATTTAAACCAAAAGAATTCACAAAATCCAATATTGGCATTTTTTACAATTGTTTTACCATCATCACCAATAGCTTTTTCTATTTTGGATAATGTTGATTTTTTTTGATCAAATGCTCCGCAATTAGAACATGTAGATTGTTTAGCAGCTTCTACAGTGGTGTTCCACAAATCTGCTTTATCTTCCCAAAATGATTTTGAACCTTTTTTGTCATTTGGATTTAAAGGACCATAACTATACTCTTTAATAGTTTGATTTCGATTCAATGTATTTAAATCTAAATCTGTTATAGCATCTTCTGGTTTAACTTTTTTGTTGCCAATTGACTTTTCTTTAGCAATTGCAGCTGGAGTGTTATAACCATCTTTTGATTCTAATATAGTATCTCTTAATATGTTTTTTAACTTATTCATTTTATATAAATATTAGTTACTCCAAATAACGTTCTTAAATTTTTCTGGATCTAAATTAAAATAGTTAGTTCTCCAATTGGTTTGTTCAAAAAAGTCTAGATCATACCATTCATCTTTTTTGTCCCATAATGTTTTAGCTACATCATCCCAATCTTTAGACATTATAAATTGTTCAATTTCATATTTTTTTTCTTGTACTGCATCATATTCAAATGAGTCCCATTCATAATGAAATACTTCAAATACTGCATCTGGCGATACATAATCAATTGATATATCAATTCCCCATTTAGGTTTCATTTTAATCAATTTATATAACATTGGATTTCGAGTTGCATATTTATGTAGTTGTTCTAATGCTTCTCCCGAAAATCCTTTTCTTTCAAATAAGTCTGAATGATTTATATGAGCTCCGTCTCTTTTATCCCAAATAAGCCAATCATATCGCAAACAGTCTTCATGTCGTCTCTCTATTGCTCTATAACCATTTGGTTCTAAAAATGATTGTTCTGCTCTTGTTAAATGATATCCATTTTGATCAAATAAATTAACACTTTCAGTATTTAATAATGTATCAATATCATATGTTTTCTTATCATATGTAGCAGCAGATTTAAATTTATTTTTTGATAGTATCATATCCTGTTTCTTTCTCATCTTCATCTTCTTCAGCATCCATACCCGAGCCAATACCTTTTGTAGGTGTCTTACCAGGTCCTTTCTTAAAATCTGTTTTGTGATGATGTCCTGTACCCCATGGGCCTCCATAATCAGAATAGTCATGTTCTTTGCCGAACGGACCATCAAAGTCTTGTTCATCTAATGTAGGAGTTAATTGTGTTAACGTTATATCTTTTTCTAGATCACTTAATTTTTCTAAATGTCCAGAGTTACGTAACGATTTAAATGCTAAATTTTCAATTGAATATTCGCCAACTGTTTCTAATCCAGTTTGTCTTAGATGTTTTAATCTGGATTTTATATTTTTTATCTTATGTAATAGACCATCTTCATATGGATCTAGATTATCTATTTCAAATTCATATGGTTTTGCTTTTGTACTAATTTCATTATCATCTACAGATACAATTTTTGGATTAGGTTTTTGTATCCAATCATTATTTAATAAGGAAAATACACCTGTAGATGTGTGAGGTTCTACAGCATTCTGTGCATATAATTCTATATTCATATTTTTAAACTCTATAGGATATGTGTTATTCCATAAACTTTTCTTTGATTGCATTAATTCACGAACCAATGTATCATTTTCATCAACTTCGTTATAATTAATAATCAAATGTAAGTCTATATCTGAATGTTTAGTCCAATTATAATTTGCGTTACTACCAGTTAATGTAACATCTTTAATTTTTGCAGTAATGCCTAAAAATTTATAAAATGCTTTAGCAATTTTTAATAATTGCAGACGAAGTTTTGGATGGAATTCACCATCAATCCAAAGCTTTGGATTCAATTCATTTTGTGTTTGATATTCATTTATCATCGTCTAGAGATCCGTCTTTGTCTAATATTTTTTGTATACTTTTAAGAGCTTCAGCATCAGTTGTTTGTCCTTTTACCCATAATAGTTTTTCTCTACTATCATCTCCTGGCACTTCATTCCAAGCTGGCCACCATACTTGGTCATGTGTTTGTAAATAAGAAGATGGATCCCATTGTCCTAGTGTCAAAAACTTAGCAACAAAAGTAATATTTTTTACTAAGCTAGCATTAACTTCTTCATTGCCCCGTAAATTAGAAAATCCATCCATTTTTCCAGTAGCCTTTTCATATCCATAATAAAATGGAGCTAATAATATCGATTGGTTTTCATCTCCATATTGTCCAAAGTCCATACCTAATTCTTTTTGTAGTAATTCTGATGATTCATTGTAATATAAATCAAAAGATTTAGGACCTAACGAAGTTCTAAAAGCTCTCCATAAACCTCCCCCTTTTTGAAGCATTTTACCTCCAACATCCATTTGAGATTTAAACCACATTTCAGGACTTCCAGCCATTGTTTTAAAAAATACATTATCTGATTCTTTAGCTACTTTAATTATAGCATTTATTTGATCTTCTCCGGTTTTTGCTAATAAGTCGTCTAAATATTTACTATTTACTATGTTTTTAAAAGCTTCTGGATTAATATTTCCTTTGCCTGCAGCAAACTTTTTTCCAAGTTGTTTAAATCTTTTTGGATCTAATATTTTAAATACTTGTACTGGATCCATGGTTCGAATTAAAAATCCAAGTTTAGTTTTATTTGTTTTTAACTCTTTAACTATAGAGGTATTAAGAATTTCATCTATATATTTTAAACGACTTGCTGGTATTCTTGCAAACCTTTGACCGATAAAATTTATAAGTCGTTTGAAAGGAGTAAATAGTAACACCTTGTTTAGTATTTTAGATCCTCTTCCAGCATAGCTTCCAATTTTAGTTTGTTTATATCTTTTTATAGCGTCTGGACCAAATTTCTTTACTCCTTTAGAAATTGATTTACTATTTTTAACTGCTGTAATTCCACCTTCTAAATTCTTTGTCATAGCTTGTAATGCATCTATTGCTTCATCTACTGAACTATATGCAGTCTTAGGTAAATATTTTTTCATGAAAGAATCTGTTTTTGTTAATCCTTTATAAATTACATCTAATGCTCCAGATTTACTTAACCAAATAAGATCTTTTGAATCTATAACTCCTGACTTTTTTAATCCAGCAATAAATTGTTGAGCTGCATCTACACCTTCTTTTGATGCAGATTTAAATAATTTTCCAAATGATATTTTTTTGAAAAATAATTTTGCAGACGACCCGCCAACTTTCATTGCTCCTTTAGCACCATATTTTATTACTGATCCTACAATTGGTATAATTGCAATTACTGATAATACTGCTTCTAAATTTTTACCACGTATATAATATATAACAGCGTTTATTAAATCAATTATATCTCCATAAAATGGTATAAATCCTGCTATATCTAAAATAGTTTGAAATATATTCATTCCTTTACCATGACCCCATTTTACGTTGCCTTCTTCATCAACAGCATATTGCGGAGTTTCAGAAAGATCAAAAACTATTCCATATTTAGAATCGTTATATAATGTTCCTAAACTATCTCCTGCTAAATTATAAAGAGTAATGACTTCCGGATTTACTGAAGCTTCTAGGTCCGCCCATTTCTGAATTGGCTTTGTTTTTGATGCGGCATAAAATAATGGATTAGCATAAGTTAAAGCTTTTTTATATCGAGCCAACCACATACGTTTCTTTTCAATTTCAACGTTAACAAGAGCTTCACTTTGATTATATAAATGTGCGTTACCATTAGGATAAAATGTTATTGTTTCAGGAGCTCCTATTAATATGCCATCTTTATTTGGTTTAATCTTACCCTTAGCTTCAGCTTCTGGTGCTTTAACTACTGCTCGTATTACCCATTTATGATTAGGAAATTTTTCTTGATCTGGATCTGGAGTATAATTTGCAGATACCATTTTTCCAAATGTAGATCCTTTACCTGCTGCTGCAAGTTTTGCTAATAATTTATCTAATGTTTCTAAGTTTGTACCATCCTTGTCTTCACCGTGCCAAACATTCATTCCAGATTGTTGTTTCTCGCCAGCTGAGCCAGATTTTTTTGATTGATTAAATTTTGATTGACTACCTATATATGATATATGAAAATGAGGGCCAGTAGAATGTGTAGAAGGATGTTTGTATTCATCTAAAAATTTAAACTCACTTCCATGTTTAGCTTTAAATTTTTTAAGAGTTTTAGCTACATCTTCTACATTTCCTTGTTCTACAGTAAAGTCTAAAGCTTCTCCAAAATTATGTCTAGATCTATATTTTTTATGAAATTTGTCATGTCCTGCTGTAACTTTAATTATTACGTCTGGATTTTCATCTTTTAAGAATTCGAAAAATTTTCTAAATAATATAGATGCATAATTTGGAATATTACCGCCCGAATCTAGTTGATTTGTTTTTTCTTTGTAATCTAATTTATCTAAAGTACTTCTTATATCACCAGCATCTTCTTTGAGTTTTGTATGTTCTTCTAACACTATGTTTTTAATATAAGTTTCTTTTTTAATTTTTTTATATTCAGACCGAATAATATCTTGTATATGCTTCATTTAACGCTCCAGTGCAATTCTTTTATATAAATATGGTTATTTCCAAAACAACTGTATTATTATTATAGAAAATGCTAATACTAATGATGTAGCAGTTTTTAAATTAACTGCTTCTCCTTTAAATATATAGGTAAATAATGTAAATATAGTTATACCACAAACAAATGCAACAAATCTACCAGGCCAAAAATTACCTTCGAACCCATCTATAGTAAGTCTTGTAGCTTCCATGAATATATATGTTATTGGTACTCCTAATATAGCCAATGCAAATTTATATTTTTTTAATATAGGCCATAATATAGGTCCATTTAATTGCATCCATACAACTGAGTGGCCTGCTATAAATAATAATATTGAAAATGTAATTAATCGATAATTCATAACTTATTATAATAAAAAATAAGAAATTATCCTAGTTATTTTTTGCTAACCTTATCAATAGCTGATTGCAATATAATACCTTCTTGTAATAGTTTTTTTCTATTGGCTAAATGAGCATCTTGTATATCATCTTTTGATTGCCCGTGATATGCTACCGCATATCCTTCTTCAATAAGTATATCAGTTATCATTCTGCCATCTGTAGCAACAAAGTCTCCTAATACTCTACCAAACTTACCTTTCATATCCTCACCATTCTTATTGATTTCTGTTTTGAGTACACAATGTTTGGATAATAGTTCTTTTAAACGAGCTTTAGATGCTAAGCCAAATAGTTTTTCAACTTTATTTCTAGTTCTGGATTCGGGCGTATCGATACCCATAACTCTTACTCTTTCATCAGTAAGAACAACTCCAAATCCTAAATCAATATCAACATCAACTGTATCTCCGTCTATTACTTTATTTACTTTGCATTTATATTCATACATTAGAATGACTCCATTACTATATCATCTACAATTGTTTGAATGTCTTCTAATTTAGCTTCCATGTTCATCATGATATTTGCTTGGAATCGTTTTACTTCTTCTCCATGATTAAAAACAACAATTGTTGGTACTACTACTATTTTATATTTTGCTTGTGCTTCTTTGTTTATTACAATATCAATTTGATCAGTACCGCAGTCTGTTAACTTATTTAACCACGTAACTCCATTTGCAGTGTTCCAATTTGCGTTAAACTGTACTACTTTTATTTGAGATATAATATTAATTGATATAGATAATAATATAATTGTTAAAAACTTTTTCATATTATCTCCTTTTTTCAATAAGTTTGTCTAATTTTTCTTCAATTCTTCCCATATCATCTTTTAATTCTTCAACATCTTTTTGAGTAGTCATAATGGTTTGTCTAATTAATTGATCTTTCATATCAAACTCCATTCGTGTAACATCTGGTGGTAGCGGTGCAGGAAGTTCTTTTGCTTCTGCTATATCTGCTTGTAATACAAACCACATACTAATTATTGTTGCCATAGCAGCTCCAATCCCAACTAAACTTTTAATGCTTATATTAAAGCCTGTGTCTTCATTTAATTCTTTTGCCATTTTATTATCTCTTAAAATATTATATAGTTTAATCCAACACTAAAGTCGTGCCATGTTCGATTCCAATATTTATTATACTTACCCTCTATAAATATGCCTAGATGTTTATTCAATCTATTTCCTAATATAAAGCCTCCGCCAAAGTCAACCCATGTTTGCTTTGGTGCAATAAATTTATGATATGCATATTCGCCAGTCTCTAAATGAAATGGCATAACGCTTGCCCATGAATGTACCCAAAATGTTTTTGTATAATGATAAAAGTCATATCCTATTACAAGTGAATAGTTCCATTGTTGTGGTATTTCTTCTTTTTTTGCTTTGACATAATCAGATAATACTTGAGGTATAATTACTTCTTCCCAAATAATTGAATTATCTGCTACTATGTTACCTGATGGATCTAAATAATTTATATCTCCGCCTGGTAAAAATTCTACATTATATCCTTCTTGTAATGCTAATGAAGTGTAATGTAAACTACCGTTTGGTAATATAAATTCTTCTAACGGATTATATCCATATGGTTCTGATATTCTTTGTACCATTCCTATGTTCCAAGAAAACTTATCTCCTAACTTATGTCTGTATCTTTGTGAGGCTTCGAAGTATTTAATATCAGCAAATCCTTGTTGTACATATTCTGCTTTTACAATCCATTTATCTGCTACATATCTTAAAAAATGATTTTGATCTAAATATGTTTGGCCAAATCTACGTTTATAATCTGCTTCAAACAAAAATTCAAATCCAGATACTTTACCTACTGTAGCTGCATCGGCATATGAATGTTCAGTTCCATTATAAAATACGTTTGCTCTATTTTCATAACCAAATCTTGCAATTTTTCTAACTCCTAAAACTACAGAATAATCAAATGGTGTCTTTTCTGTGTTAGTGATTAGTTGTCCTGTACCAATTGAATATCCGTCAACGTCGGCAATACTATTGTTACCATTAAATGCTCCATAGAAAGTAGCAAACTTAATTGCCTTTTTAAATTTCTTATTAAAATCTACTTGACCAAATAAAAGCGATGGTACTAATATTAATGTATATAATAAGTGTTTCATTATTGTTTAATTACCTTTCTAATATAAGTTAATTTTTCTACTTTCACTTTCATGAAATATACGCCATTTTCTAAATAACTTATATCAATTACGCTTTTAGTAGTTTCATTAATAACAATTTGACCCGAAACGTTATATAATGTAATTAGGATATTATTTACTCTTGAACTAACTATATTTAATCTTCCACTAGTTGGATTAGGATAAATTGCAATGCCGCCATCATATATTAAATCTCCTATATCTGTCCATGTACTATTTTGATCACAATAATCATAAGTATTTTGACAATTGGCGTCCCAATCAATTGAACAACAATATGGATCTATATTAATTACCCAGGCATAACATTGATCATTTAACCAATATGGATTGCCTGGTCCTGTAATACATCCGGCATCGTATAAACATGATGATGAATCAGGAACATTTGCGACAGGATTATAATTATAAGCATTTGGGTCTGTACAGCCTGGTACTGCAGTTATACAAGATCCGTTATCAATATTTGCTGTCGAGTCAAAGTTAATTGCTAATGAATCCGTACAACCGTATACAACTGGTATACAACTAAAATCTTCAGTGTTAGCGTTTGGATTATAATTAAATGCAGATGGATCTGTACATCCATACACAACTGGTATACATGTTCCATTATCTGTATTAACAGATGGATCGTAATTAAATGCTGTCGAATCCATACAACCATATATAAATGGTATACAAGATCCGTTGTCGGTATTTGCTAATGGATTATAATTAAACATAGTATTATCCATACAGCCATATATAATAGGTATACAACTACCGTCATTTGTATTAGCATTTGGATTATAGTTGAACATGGTAGGGTCTGTACACCCCGTTATAATAGGAATACAGCTACCATCATTTGTGTTAGCCAATGGATTGTAATTAAATGAAGTTGAATCTGTACATCCATATACATATGGTATACAAGAACCATCGTTATCAGTAGCATTAGGATTATAATTTATAGAAAGTGGATCTGTACATCCTGGTATCTCTAATGAATCACAAATACCGTCTCCATCTATATCTTCTAGACAAACATAATTACAATCATAATATTGTGGAGGATACATACAACCACCATTATCTACATTTGCAATAGAATCATAGTTACAAGCTGTAATATCTGTACATCCTAAATAGATGCAGGTGTTATTATCAACATTTGCGTTTGGGTCATAATTAAATGAAGTAGGATCTGTGCAACCATATACTGTTGCTATACAAGAACCATCGTCTATTGTTGCTGTAGAATCATAATTAAATGCCAAATCATTTGTGCATCCATATATTATAGAAATGCATGAACCATTGTCTACGTTTGCAGCTGGATCATAATTTAATGATGTAGGGTCTGTACACCCATATATTTTAGGAGTACATTCATATCCACAAAATGGAATTCCAGAATATATATCTGCAGTTGTTTGATATGTTTTTAACTTATTTCCATTGGCCCATGGGAAGTTTCCTTCTTGTATTATGATGCCATAATCATTTTCTATTTTAACTGAATTTTGTATTGTTTGTATATCTAATTGTTGAGTATTTTGTTGACCATCGCCTATTTCAAAATAATACATTTCAACTGGATCTTGTAGTCCCAATGTATCTTTTACTATGAAGTCAATATAAAAAGTATCTACATATGTTCCGGGGTCAACTGTAAAGTCCCATAATTGAGATCCTTGT
>Ga0181409_1000619_pt1 | contig 13830 bp, 14 predicted proteins | sample 32SPOviralmetaG_FD_130138 | JGI IMG/M metagenome (GOLD analysis project Ga0181409, IMG submission 130138) | Marine viral communities from the oligotrophic San Pedro Time Series (SPOT) site, San Pedro Channel, CA, USA - 32 SPOT_SRF_2012-05-30 | ecosystem: Environmental > Aquatic > Marine > Strait... | reverse complement strand
TTAGCACCTAAAACTGCCACAGCGACTGCGAGTATTTCATAATGGGAAAAGTATCGGGACTTTCAATTTCAGATTCTGGAAATTATTACACATTTAATCCTAGTGTGTTAATAGATTTACCTACTGCAGATTCTGGTGGTGCAATTGCTACCCTCTCATTGGATTCTAGTATTGCTGGTACTATTGTTTCAATTAATCTGGTAGATAGTGGTAACTATTATGTTTCTCCAGTAAACGCCATCATTTCATACGACAGTTCTGATAGTGCAGGAACTTATTATAATGCAATCACAACAAGAAAAACAGTTACAACACCGTGTTCTGTAGATTCTCACGGACAAATAACATCAATTACTATACCAAATATTATATCATATGGTAATGATTCAATTTCATTTGATTCTGCAACTGGTACTGTGTATGATTTCAGAGCAACAGCGACAGCAACAATTGATTCTGCTTTAGGTTTAGTAAATTCTGTAACTCTAGTATATGGTGGTGGTGGATACGATTCAGCGCCAAGTGTAAATTTTATTAGCGGCAGAACTATAACATTCGATAGTCAATATGCTATAGGAGATGATATCACCCAAACACTTTCATCTGGTGTTAAAGTAAAGGGTGAAGTGCAGAGATATCAATTGGATTCAGATGGTGATTCATCTAGATTCTTGTACTTAGCTCATGTTGGTGCAGATGATGGTCAGCTTAGAACATTCGTTAATGATTTAACAATAAACAAGATTAACCCTTCAACTTCTATTGGACTCAAAGTGACCTCTGTATCAGAGATAAATACTGTATCAGAGACAGAACAGAATGATATCTTTACAGGTAGTGATGTAGACGATTTCTTAGACTTTAGTGAAGATAATCCATTTGGTGATCCAGAGGCACAATAATGTTTGCAAATTATTTTTACCATGAAAGAATACGTAAATCGGTTGCCCTTTTTGGCAGACTGTTTAATAACATATATGTTGTTCGTAAAAACGCGGCTGGTGGTGTATTAAATCAATTGAAAGTTCCACTAGCATATGCGCCTCGCCAAAAATATCTAGAAAGAATTAGAGAAAATCCAAGCTTAGAAGATAACACAAAGGTTGCTATTAAGTTGCCTCGTATGTCATTTGAGATAACAGATATTCAATACGATCTTACTAGACAGTTATCTAAAGTGAGTAACTTTAATACTGTAGGCACAGACGCTTCGAAAAGACAAAAATTTTATTCGCCTGTACCATACAATATTGGGTTCAATCTTAACATATATGCGAAAAACCAAGATGATGCTTTACAGATGGTCGAGCAGATTTTACCTACATTTAATCCTCAATATACTTTGAGTATATACCCATTTAAAGAAATTTATCCAACTTTCGTAGAAGATGTTCCAATTGTAATTACAGGTCTTTCTTTTTCTGATGATTACGAAAGTCCTATGGAACAACGAAGAACAATCATTTACACACTTACGTTTGAAATGAAAGTTCAATTTTATGGTGATATTGAGAATAAAGAAATCATTCGTAGAGCCGATGCTAGGCTATTTGAATCCAAAGCAGGGTTGTCTGGCGATTCAGATATATACTTAGAAAGGGTAAGTGTTACTCCTAATCCTATAACAACATTCGGTTCAGCAGATAGTGATTTCGGATTTCTCGAAGAAATAGTAATGGCAAATGACAGTGCATAATGGCAGATGAAAAAAAGAATATTGAAACAGATTATGATTATTCTAGACAAACATATTACGATTTAATTGAAAAAGGTCGTGAAAGTTTAGAAATGATGATTGAGGTGGCACGTGAGTCCGAACATCCGAGAGCTTATGAGGTTCTTTCTGGTATGATTAAAAACATATCTGATGTTAATGACAAGCTTATGGATCTTAACAAAAAACAAGTTGATATCAGTAAGACTGATGAAGAGCCTAAACAGCTTGGTGGTACAACTAATAATCTATATTTAACGACATCTGATTTGCAGAAAATGATGGCAAATACAGATGGTAAAATTATTGATGTGACGCCAGAAAAAGATTAATTATGTCAGATTCCTATTTAGGAAACCCAAATGTCAAAAGAGATGGTGTACTTCAAGTATGGTCTCCTGACATTTTAAAAGAATATAAGAAGTGTATGGATGACCCCATATTCTTTGCTGAAAATTATGTTAAGGTAATTTCTCTTGATGATGGTCTAGTTCCGTTTAAGTTATATCCATATCAAAAAGATATGTTTAGCCATTTCAATGATAATAGGTTTAGTATTGTTCTCGCATGTCGTCAATCTGGTAAATCGATCTCAGCATGTGCGTACCTATTATGGTTTGCGCTTTTTCATCCCGAAAAGACTGTTGCAATTCTCGCTAATAAAGGCGCTACGGCTAGAGAGATGTTGTCTCGCATCACTCTCATGCTTGAGAATATTCCGTTCTTTTTACAACCGGGGTCAAAAGCTCTCAATAAAGGCTCTTTGGAATTCAGTAATAATTCGAGGATCCTTGCGGCTGCAACAAGTGGTAGCTCTATTCGTGGTATGTCAGTTAATCTTCTATACTTGGATGAGTTTGCTTTCGTAGAACGTGCATCAGAATTTTACACTTCAACTTATCCTGTTGTATCTGCTGGTAGAGAGACAAAGGTTATTATCACTTCTACTGCTAATGGTATCGGTAATCAGTTTCATAAAATTTGGGAAGGTGCAGTCCAGAAAATTAACGAGTTTGTTTCTTTTCGGGTTGATTGGTTTGATGTTCCTAATAGAGACGATGAGTGGAAAGCTCAAACAATTTCAAATACAAGTCAATTACAGTTCGATCAAGAATTTGGGAATACATTTTTTGGTACCGGAGACACGCTTATAAGCGCGGATTGTTTGTTGTCATTAAGAGCAGAACAGTATATAGACCTGTTAGAAGATACTACTTTGAGGGTTTATAAAGAACCTATCGAAAAGCATGATTACGTTATGTGTGTGGATGTAAGCAAGGGAAGAGGTCAGGACTATTCTACTTTTAACTTAATCGACATTAGCGTTCGGCCTTTTGAGCAGGTAGCTGTTTATCGGAACAACACTATCTCGCCATTACTCTTCCCTAATATTATATATAAGTATGCCAATTCTTACAATCAAGCTTATGTTGTAATAGAATCAAATGACCAAGGTACGGTAGTTTGTAATGGTTTATACCACGATTTAGAATATGAAAACGTTCACGTAGAATCTGCAGTGAAAGCGAATGCTATTGGAATTGAAATGACAAGAAAATCTAAGAGATTAGGCTGTTCAGCTATTAAAGATATCTTAGAACACCATAAGATTAAAATTGTAGATGACCAGACTATATTAGAAATTTCTACATTTGAAGCCAGGGGTCAATCATTTGAAGCGTCTGATGGTAACCATGATGACTTGATGATGAACTTAGTCATGTTCGGTTATTTTGTGTCTGGTTCACATTTTATGAATATGACAGACATTAATCTCAAAGAAATGCTATTCAAACAACGAATGGAAGAAATAGAAAATGATGTGTTACCGTTTGGTTTCATAGATGATGGAACTGACCATATAGAAGTTTTAGAAGATAAAGAAAAAGACCATTGGCAAATACAAGAGTTTGATCCTCATATGTCTGCAGAAGACGGAAGATACGACAGAGATTATTAAAATTATAAATAATAGCATAATTGATGAAAACAACCGTATTATGTAAACATATCATTTAAAGGAAGAAACCAAATGGCACTAGGTACACCGTCAGAAAGTCCTGCGGTTGTTGTCAAAGAGATAGATCTGACAGGCGGCGTTCCAAACGTCCAGTCAACTACAGGCGCAATCGTTGGTAATTTTCGTTGGGGACCTGTTGAACAAAGAGTGAAGGTAGACAATGAGGCAACTCTTGTTGATACTTTCGGTTCACCAGACTCAGCTTCAACTGTCGATTTCCATTCAGCACAATACTTCTTGCGTTACTCGGGTAGCCTGCAAGTCGTACGGGAAGCGACAACATCAGCAAAGAATGCTCGTTCAACAATTGGTCAAACCGCAGTAGATAGTGATGGTTCACTACCTATTGAGTTTATCAAGAATGAAGCAGATTTCGATGCTCAACAATCGGCACTCGATTCAGATTCACATACTTTCGTTGCAAAATATCCAGGCGAATTGGGCAACTCACTGAAAGTATCGATATGTCCTTCAGATAACACGCAATTTGCGGCTTGGACATACGCAAACAGCTTTGACAAAGCACCAGACACTTCAAACTACGCATCTAATAGAAATGCAGTAGATGATGAAGTTCATGTAGTAGTAGTCGATCACCAGGGTAAGTTTACTGGTACTAAAGGTACAGTCTTAGAAACTTATCCATTCTTGTCAGTTGCATCTGATGCAAAGAACACAGATGGTACAACTAACTATGCTCTTAATGTTATTAATGAGCGTTCAGACTACGTAGCTCTTGTCGGCTGGGACTCAGACTATCAAGCGGCAGGTGCAGGATCACAAGTAGACAGCGGAGATGATTTCTCACTGATAACTCCTGCAATTGTAGAACATGACTTAGAAAAAGGTGCAAACTCTCAAGCACTAGGAACATCAGAGTTTCTTTCTGGTTACGATCTTTTCGAAGATGTAGACCAGGTAGAAGTGGATTTCTTAATTGCGCCTAGCATGAACTCTTCAACTGATCAGGTTACTGTTGTTAACGATCTCGTTTCAACTGCACAATCACTTCGTAAAGATTGTGTCGTGAATGCATCACCAGCAAGAACCGATGTAGTAAATCTAACAAATGGTGCAACCATCACAGATAACATTGTGTTAACTGCGAATTTGTTTACTAATTCATCCTACCTTATCGCAGATAATAACTTCTTAAAAGTCTATGATAAGTATAATGATCAGTACATTCACATTCCAGCCGCATCATCAACTGCTGGTATTTGTGCCGCAACTGACCTTAACCGCGCACCATGGTTCTCACCAGCTGGTTCACGTAGAGGACAGTATCTTGGAATTACAGGCTTAGCTTGGACTCCAAATAAATCACAAAGAGATTCTCTCTATAAAGTTGATGTTAATCCAGTTGCTAATATTCCTGGACAAGGTACACTTCTTTACGGTGACAAGACAATGCTTGGTAGACCATCAGCATTTGATCGCGTCAATGTCCGTAGATTGTTCCTCGTACTTGAAAGAGCTATCGGAAGAGCCGCAAGACAGGTTATGTTCGAATTCAATGATGAGTTTACTCGTGCAGAATTCGTTAACATTGTTGAGCCTGTTCTTAGAGAAGTACAAGGTCGGCGTGGAATCACAGACTTTAGGGTCGTATGTGACGAAACAAATAACCCTGGACAAGTTGTTGATCGTAATGAATTCATAGCAAACATCTTCATCAAACCAGCACGTTCTATTAACTATGTTACACTAAACTTTGTAGCAGTTAGAACAGGTGTTGACTTTGAAGAAGTTGTTGGCACAGTTTAGGGGGTAAGATAAAATGGCTGTACTCGGCGTAGATGACTTTAAGTCAAAACTGAGAGGCGGTGGCGCTCGTCCTAACCTCTTTAAAGTGACCATTAACTTCCCAGGCTTTGCAAACGGCGATGCTGAACTTACATCATTCTTGGTGGAAGCGGCATCATTGCCTGGATCAACATTCGGTACCATTGCTGTACCATTTAGAGGTCGTATCCTCAAAATGGCAGGAGATAGAACATTCGCAGAATGGAATACAACTATTATCAATGACACCGACTTTAATGTTCGTGACGCTATTGAGCGTTGGATGAACGGTATTAATGCTCATTCGCAAAATACTGGTCTAACAACACCAATTGCTTACGAAGCAGATTTAAAGGTTGACCAGCTTGACCGTGACGGATCAACTCTTAAGACATACACCTTCCGTGGTGCATATCCTCAAGATTTGTCTGAAATTGCATTGAGCTATGGAGATAATGATAACATCGAAAGATTCACATGTATCTGGGCTTACCAGTACTTCGAATCTAATACAACTAGCTAAGCTAAATATAATAGGAGCCAGTCATTTTGGCTGGCTCCTTATCTCTACTTAGGAATTAAATATGGCAGAACAATCAGGACAAGAAGGCGTTAAATTATTTGGTTTTGAAATCAAACGCGCCAAAAAGAAGGAAGCTGATAAAGCCCCTTCTATCGTTCCGCCACGAGATGATGAAGGCGGCAGTTATGCAACTGCCGCTGGCTCACATTACGGGCAATATCTCAATCTTGGTGATGACGATTCAAAAGATAACTATCAACTCATAATGAAGTACCGCGGCAATGCGGTACATCCAGAAGTTGATATGGCTATCGAAGATATTGTGAACGAATCAATTACTGGTTCACAGTTAGAGCAAACTTTAGATATTAATCTAGACATCGTTGAAGCTCCCGATAGAATCAAAAAAGTAATCAAAGAAGAATTTGATAACATTTATAGTATGCTTAACTTTAAAGAGTTAGGACATGATATCTTCAGACGTTGGTATGTTGATGGTCGTATGTATCATCATCTAGTATTGAATGAAGCTAATAACAAAGAAGGCATCATTGAAATTAGACCTATCGATTCTGCGAAGATGCGTAAGGTTAAGAAGATTAAGAAGAAAAAAGATCCAGCAACTGGAGCAGACATTGTAGAAAATACCGAAGAGTTTTTCATCTTTCAAGAAAAGCCTGGGTCATCAACTAACGGTGTTAAGATGACAGTTGATTCTGTTAGTTATGTAACATCTGGTTTATTATCAGAAGACCGTAAAAGAATTGTATCATTTCTTCATAAAGCATTGAAGCCTATCAATCAATTGCGTATGATGGAAGATGCACTTGTAATCTATCGTTTAGCTCGTGCACCAGAAAGACGTATTTTCTATATTGATGTTGGCAACTTACCAAAAGGTAAGAGTGAACAGTATATGAAAGATATTATGGCAAAGTATCGCAACAAGCTTGTGTATGATGCTAAGACTGGTGAAATCAGAGATGACCGTAAGCATATGTCTATGCTTGAAGATTTCTGGTTACCACGGCGTGAAGGTGGTAGAGGCACAGAAATTTCTACTCTTCCTGGTGGTGAAAACTTAGGACAAATCGATGACATAGTTTACTTTCAAAAGAAAGTTTTCAAATCACTCAATGTGCCTATCTCACGTTTAGAGACAGAAAATAATTTCTCTCTTGGTAGATCAAATGAAATCTCTAGAGACGAATTGAAATTCCAGAAGTTTATTGATAGACTTCGTATGAGATTCTCACATCTTTTTTACGGCATTCTTAAGAAGCAATTAATTCTTAAAGGTATTTGCACTGAAGAAGATTGGGAAAATTGGAAAAACGATATAACTGTAGATTATATTCGTGATAATCATTTCACAGAACTTCGTGATATTGACGTTCTGCGTGAAAGAATTCAAACTTTAGATATGGTACAAAACTATGTTGGTGATTACTATTCTAAAGAGTGGATTCAAAAGAACGTTCTTATGCTTTCAGATGAAGATATTGAGGGCATGAAAAAAGAAATTGCGGGTGAAGAAGAAGCAGAGCCCGAAGAAGATGAAGCGCCTCAGGGAACCCCTGCTGGTCAGAAATTTGAATTAAAACCTGTACAAGGAGATGACAGTGAGTGAAGTAGAAGCCCAAGAAGCTGAGAATGCAGTTGCAGAACCTAATGCTGAGGTTCGTGGCATGATTGATTATGCTATGGCTAATGAATTTAATAAAGCAAATGATGTTTTTGGTGACATGATGACTATTAAGCTAAATGATTTGTTAGACCAAGAACAAGTCAAATTGGCGGATGCCATCTATAACGGAGCCGAAGATGACGAAAACGATGAGGATATTGAAGACGATAATGATGAACAACTCGAATTTGACCTTGAGGCAGATGGTGAGCCTGAGTCGGAAGAATCGGATGAGGTTGAAGAACCTGAAGAAGATGACGAAGCTGAACAAAATTAGTTCTTAAAAGTAATAAAATTATAAATAAGTGTAATGAAAAGTTTTAATCAGCTAAGAGAACTAACAGGACGCATGCCGAAAGGCAAAGCTGTCTATGATAAGAAGATTAAGGGTATCAAAGTGGTAGTCCATAAAGACATGGGCAAGTTTGTCACTTACGTAGACGGAGACCGTTTGGACTCTTATAAAACTCAAAAAGAAGCTGAGAAAGCTGGTCTTGAATTTATAAAGGTATTTAAGAAATGAAGCTGATTGCAGAATACACCGAAGACCAATTAGAGGTAGTGACTGAAGCTACTGAAGCTGGTGGTAAAAAATATGCCATTGAAGGTGTATTCATGTCAGCAGAACAAAAGAATCGTAACGGTAGAATATATCCCCGTGATGTTATGGAACAAGCTGTAAGCAAGTACGTTGGTGAGCAAGTTTCAAAAGGCAGAGCGGTAGGTGAGTTAAATCATCCTGAAGGACCTACTGTTAATCTAGACAAAGTTTCCCACAAAATCGAATCTCTGACTTGGTCAGGAAATGATGTTGTGGGCAAGGCGACTATTTTGGAAACTCCTATGGGTATGATCGTTCGCGGTTTGCTTGATGGTGGTGTCAAATTAGGCGTCTCAACTCGTGGTATGGGAAGTCTCGAAAATCGTGGTGACGTAATGATGGTTAAGGGAGATTTTCTCCTGAATGCTGTCGATATCGTTCAAGATCCATCTGCACCTAGCGCATTTGTTAATGGAGTTATGGAAGGTGTTGAATGGGTTTGGAACAACGGCATTATTGAAGCTCAGGCAATTGAAAAAATTGAGACTGAAATTAAGAAAGCTCCTCGGGCTGATCTCTATGAGACACAGGTTCGTGAGTTTAAGAATTTCCTCTCGTTGCTCAAATCTAAATAAAGGAGTCAATAATTATGACTGATGAAAACACAATCGATCAAGATGTTGACCTCCATGATGACAACGATATCGTGGAAGCATCAACTCACGATCCGAAAAATGCTGAGGCTCAGTCTGTAGCATCTGTTGATAAAGCAGGTGACGCTACAGGTTCTGCACCAAAGCGTAAGGGCGATCAAACTAAACAAGATCCAATGCCAAAAACCAAAGCAGGAATCATTTCTGCAATGGTACTTCAGGCACAGAAAATGCCAAAAGACAAGCTTATGGCTAGCTATGGCGCAATGAATAATTCTTATGAAAGCACAGAACTAGAAGGCGAAGCAATTGCTGAGTCCGAAGATCTTGCCGATTACGAAGCAGATTTTTCTGCGGATCTAAATGCTCTTGTCGCAGACGAAGCTACTCTTTCAGAGGGTTTCAAGGCAAAAGCAGAAGTAATTTTTGAAGCGGCTATTAAGACAAAGCTTGCTGAAGAAATTGACCGTCTCGAAGAGAAGTACAACGAAGAACTGGCTGAAGAAGTAGAAGCTACTAAGTCAGAGCTTGTTGAAAAAGTCGATAGCTATCTTAACTACGTAGTTGAGAACTGGATGGAAGAAAACAAACTTGCCGTTCAGACTGGTCTTAGAACAGAAATCGCTGAAAAATTCATGAATAGCTTGAAAGATCTATTCACCGAATCTTACATCGAAGTTCCTGAATCTAAGGTCGACCTAGTTGACGATTTAGCCGCTGAAGTTGCTGAGCTAGAAGAAGCTCATAATACTGCAGTTGCTAAAACACTTGAAATGCAGGAAGAACTAGAAGTATTGAAGCGTGATGCAATTATCCGTGAACATGCAGAGGGTCTTGCTGAAACCCAAGTAGAAAAACTAAAAGCCTTAGTAGAAGACATTGATTTCGATACAGCAGAAATTTTCTCACAGAAAGTTGCTACTGTTAAAGAATCATATTTTACTAAGAAAGTAACTGAGTCCGCTGATATCGTTGAAGACGAAAGTGGTGAAGATGTTGTAGTTAATTCTGCAATGATGTCTCAGTACCTCTCTGCAATCCAAAAAACAAACAAATAATTTGGGAGTCCAATAAAAATGCAACAAGTATCTTACGATCAATTGATCGAAAAGTGGGCACCTGTTCTGAACGAAGAATCAGCGGGTAAAATTAACGACCACCACAGAAAAGCAGTAACAGCTGCCATCCTTGAAAACCAAGAACGTGCTTTCGCAGAAGAAGCTGGCCAAGCCAACATGCTTTCAGAAGCCGCTCCAACAAACAACACAGGCAATGCGGCAAACTGGAATCCAGTTCTTATCGCTCTTGTCCGTCGTGCAATGCCTAATCTTATGGCATATGACATGTGTGGCGTTCAGCCAATGTCTGGTCCAACTGGTCTGATCTTCGCAATGAAGTCAAACTACAAAACAACAAAAGCTGGCGTATCTGTAAATGACGAAGCACTGTTCGCAGAAGCCGCTGTTGGTTTCTCTGGCGATTCAGCAACAACTGCAAACGGTACTGCAGGACCATCTGGTCTTTCTGGATTGGCTGATGGTAACACAGATTCATCCATCAACAACGAGCGTACTGGACCATATGCCGGTGACGCATACACAACAGCCGAAGCAGAAGCTTTGGGTGACGGTGTTGGCGAAGCATTCGCAGAAATGGGCTTCTCAATTGAGAAGGCAACCGTTACTGCTAAGTCACGCGCACTGAAAGCAGAATACAGCTTGGAACTTGCTCAGGATCTTAAAGCCATTCATGGTCTAGATGCTGAAACAGAGCTTGCTAACATTCTGTCAACAGAAATCATGGCTGAAATCAACCGTGAAGTTATCCGTACAGTTAACTCACAAGCTAAAACTGGTGCTGGCACAGCTAACACAGCAATCAATGGTATCTTTGACTTGTCAACAGATGCAGACGGTCGTTGGTCAGTTGAGAAGTTCAAAGGACTTATCGTCCAGATTGAGCGCGAAGCTAACATCATTGCTAAAGAAACACGTAGAGGTAAAGGTAACTTCATCATCTGTTCATCAGATGTTGCATCAGTTCTTTCTGCTTCTGGCATGCTCGACTACTCACCTGCAATGTCAACAAACTTGAATGTTGATGACACAGGCAACACCTTTGCTGGTGTACTGAACGGTCGTACTCGTGTTTACATCGATCCATATGCCGTTGCTGATTACATCACAGTCGGTTATAAGGGAACTAACCCATACGATGCCGGTCTCTTCTATTGCCCATACGTACCACTAACTATGGTTCGTGCAGTGGGTGAGGAATCATTCCAGCCGAAAATTGGCTTTAAGACACGCTACGGCATGGTCTCAAACCCATTTGTTGGCACGGCACCAGCTGATGGTTTAGCAACAAACAAAACTAACCAGTACTACAGAATCTTCCGCGTTGACAACATCCTCGCATAAGTAATGTAATACTAATAACTAAGGGCAGCTTCGGCTGCCCTTTTTTTTACACCTAGACATATTTTTCTATATAAATAGAAGTATGGCAAATTTAACAGAAAATTTTAATTACCTTCAACCCACTAGTTTCAAACTAGTTCTTGATAGACGTAATTATCCAAATTTAGAATTTTTCTGTCAGAGTATCACTCACCCTGGTATGATTCTAAATCCTGTTGAGTTAGGTATACCTAGACTTTCTGGCATACCTATCGCAGGTGAATCTCTGACATTTAACGAATTACAAACAAATATTATATTAGATGAGAACATGCAGGGTTATGGAGAAATGTATAACTGGATGTTGAGATTGGTAAATAATAATTTAGGTTCAGGTAGCGGTAAAGGTTCTATAGCTTCCGATACTGGTGTTCCAGATTATGCCGATATCACACTGTCCATTCTCTCAAGCCATAATAATCAAACTAAACAAGTTAGATATATCGATTGCATCCCAACATCGCTTGGTGATATACAATTCGAATCGACTGCAGATGGACAAACGTTTATTACATTTGCCGCTGGTTTTAGGTTCAATTACTTTAAGTTAGTATAGGAATAAAGATGGCTGAAACAAAAGCAAGATTTATCGCAGGAAACTTTACAACAGCTGGCAAACCATCTGATGTTACAGGAGCTACAGGCTCTAGTCAAGGAATGGCAGTCTATTCAACAGTAGATAACTTGCCAACAACAAATTTAACCTCCGGTGATCAAGCATATGTATCTTCATCTAATAGATTATATATTTCTAATGGCTCAGGATGGTATAATGTAGCACTTATTAATGCTAGTCCTTCATTAACTATTAGTCCAAGTGGAACAGTAACCTTAGCAATTGATGGATCTACTCCTACAGTTATTACATTAACTGGTGCAGATAGTGATACTGCAAATCAGAATTTAACATATAGCGTTGAGTCGGATGGATCATTTGCGAACATCGCTACACTTAGTCAAGATTCTAGTGTGTTTACAGTTACACCATTATCCGAAGCCGCATCAACACCTGGTACATCTACTCTTACGTTTAAGGTGAGTGATGGCATAGCATTTGGTTCTGGCACAACTCAATTTAGTTTAACATTTGGTCCTGATTGGACACAGTCTCCTACTCAAACTGCTATACGTCCATCAGATGGTGGAGCAGATGATTATTTTGGTTATTCAGCAAAAATAAGTAAGAATGGTGAATATGCTATTGTTGGTGCAAATCAAGAAGATTATGATGCTGGTAATACACGTCCCAATGCTGGGGCAGCTTATATTTTTGTAAAATCTGGTGGAAGTTGGTCACAACAAGCTAAGTTACAAGCGTCTGATGCACTAAGCGCCGATGGTTTTGGAATCGATGTGGCGATAAGCGAAGATGGAACCTATGCTATTGTCGGTGCCAATTATGGCGGCACAGGATCAGGAAATGATAATCATGGATCTGTTTACGTCTTTATAAGATCTGGCACTACATGGACTCAACAACAAGAAATAAATGCCGGGGACGCACAAGAAGGTGCTCAATTTGGTCAAAGCATTGATATAAATGCCGATGGTAGTTATATTGCTATTGGTACACCATATTGGAATTCTAGTAATTATGGTGCAGTCTATGTTTGGACAAGATCAGGTACTACTTGGTCACAGCAACAAAGAATACAACAGTCTTCACCAGGAGCAAACGATCAATTTGGTTTTACAACCCGAATTAGTGATAATGGCGATTATATTATGGCTACTGCACCATATAAATATTCGACAGATAGAGGAATGTGTTTTGTTTGGATAAGATCTGGCACTACTTGGACCGAGCAAGCGTCTTTTCAAAGTACGGACATAGAAAATGAAGATAGATTAGGTTTTGGTGGTGATATTAGTGGTGATGGACAGTATGTTATTGTTGGTTCTTCTTGGGAAGATGGCGGTTCTGGAAACCCCATAGATAGAGCTGGAGCGGCTTATATCTTTTTAAGAACTGGTACTAGCTGGGCTCAACAAGCTAAGCTAGTAGCGTCAGATGCCGGTCAGACAGATTCGTTTGGATATAGATGTTCTATTAGTACTGATGGTAGTTTTGCTGTTGTTGGCGCAGGACTTGAAGACGGCGGTGCAGGAGATCCAAAACAATTCCATGGTGCCGCTTATGTTTATACAAGAGATGGAACAACTTGGACACAAGCAAGAAAACTAGATGCGGGCGGATTACTTGATGTGAGAGATTATCTCGGAGAAACTGTAGATATTAGTGGTGATGGTTCAGTTGTAATTGCAACAGCGCGTGGTGATGACGATAACGGCACTGATGCAGGTGCATCTTATTTCTTTGAAGCGTAGTAAAGGTTTACTTTTACTCCATTTTGTGTTATACTATATAATTATATTATAAAGGATACACTATGATTGATTTGAAATCCATACATGAGATGTGGGCAATAGACTGTGTAATTGACAATA
>Ga0181409_1000618_pt1 | contig 13838 bp, 12 predicted proteins | sample 32SPOviralmetaG_FD_130138 | JGI IMG/M metagenome (GOLD analysis project Ga0181409, IMG submission 130138) | Marine viral communities from the oligotrophic San Pedro Time Series (SPOT) site, San Pedro Channel, CA, USA - 32 SPOT_SRF_2012-05-30 | ecosystem: Environmental > Aquatic > Marine > Strait... | reverse complement strand
CTCATCGGGTAATCTACCTTCAAAACTAGGTTCTGCGTTGGGGTCAAATTCGGGTTCGGCTTCGGGTTCAATTTTAGGAGGTAAATTTTGAGCCGGAATATCTAAAGGTGATTTATCAGCATCTATATTTTCGGTAAAAAAACCACCTTCTCGGTTTCCTGCTAATACATTTGTAAAATTTTGTCTTGTAACCCCGGAATAATCTTCCGGTAGATTTAGACTAGGGTCATTATACATGTCTTGTATATGTTGTTGTACAGAAGGATGGACATATTCTCCTTTTGATACATTTGCACCGGCTTTGGCTTTATCAGCCATGTCTTGAGCCGATGACATTTGTGCTTGATTCTTTTGTTGTTGCATTTCTGCTCGTCGTTGTTGCATCTCCATGCCTGTTTGAGCCATACTTTGAGGCTTAAGTTTTTCTTTTGCCCCTTCTACGGCAACTTGGCCTATCTTAGAAGCCCCTTTTGCCGCACCTCTTGCCGCCCCTCTTAATGCGGCACCACCAACTGCTTTAGCCCCGGCTAATAATGGGGCCAAGAATGCGGCTTTACGCACACCAACAGGTCGGCTCATATTACTCGTAGTAAGCGAGCATTCTAAATGTTATCGCTACTTCGCCCATAATAGGTGCGAGTGTGAGCAAGATATTCGTTAAACAACAGCGCACCTTACAAGACTACGGTATGGGGCGAGTAGACGAATTTCCAACCGTACCTTATGACCCTTCACAATTAGCACCCGGTATTGCCGCAAGTATTAATGAAAGAGCAACTTCACTAGATGATGCAGAAAGTATTCCTATAAATTCCTTACAAGATTATCAAAATTTTATGTATGATGATTATATGAATTATGTAAATGCAAATACAGACCCCCAAAGAATAGGTGATGTTAAGGATTCAGTTGAAACTGCTAGAAATAACGCAATTAGACAAATTGCAAATAATGTGGGTGGATACGATTCATCTGCAAAATTTCAATTGTATCCCCAAGAAGGTGAAACTTTAACAAATACAGTGAATTCTAATTTTGATGAGGCTTTTGGTACAGAAGGTAATGATAAATCATCAAGAGATTACTATGCTAATTTAGTTAGAAGGTATGGTAAAGACGGTGCCGCAGAAATTTTAATAAGTCATCCTAATTTACAAACAGGTACTCAATTGAGTCTACCCCAAGTAATACCTGCATACCACACAGAAAATTGGCAAAATCCCGATGGTTCGATAAAACCCGGTGCTGTACCTCCTGTAACAGCCGTTAAACAAATGAATAGAGAAGATATTCAAAATTTAATGATGGGTGCGGGACTTTTACCTGTAGGTAGTAATACTGATGCTAATAATAGAGGTTATGAAGATGCTGTTATACAAAGACTAATGCGGGCATTTAATCCTCATAAGGGTAAAAGTACCCGTAAAACTTCGTTGTTAGCAAAACCATTTGTTGTTGACAATGAGGCCACTGGTAGAAATAGTGGTGCTACTCAAGCAGGATATTTCGTGTCACCAACTACAAAAAGAGATATTCATGAGGCTGTAGTTGCATCAAAAAGAGGTGGACCAAAAGGAATGATAGGAATAAGAGGTTTAAATCCTGTTGATGATTTTATGCAACAAAGAGCATCGACAGGACAGCGAGAAGGAGTAGATGAGGGTTTTGTTCATTCGAGAATAGACCCTTCAAGATTAGTTCCTATACAAATGCCTCGACACACAATACCCGATGCTGTTATAGGAAATTTATCGTTATCTACTAGAGAAAATGATGGTTTATACACAGAAGACCAAAGAGTTCAGCAAATTCTAGGAGGGACATACGCAAATGAAGGTCTTAAACATGGTGTAAATAGTGGTTTTTTCCAACCCGAATTAGGTCATAAAAGTTTAAGTTTTAAAAATTTATTTAACCTAGTTCACAATAAAGATAAAGTTAAACAAAGAAATATTGATGATAAAATAAAAGGCAACAAAAATAAATTAGAAAGTCTTTATCGTGACGAAGAAGCAATAATTCAAGGTGCCGAAGGAATGTACGATATGATGGGTGCCGGACAAAATAAAAAACAATGGATAGAAGACCATATAGAAAGAAATAGTAAACAATATTATATTGACCAAACACTCGATAATTTAAGAACCTTAAATCATCAAAATGAAAACTTTGATAGTGACCACGCTAAAGCAGTAGAACAATATACTAATGCACTTAATTCTTTAAATGAACAATTACCTATGTTAGAAGATATACAGTCTAACATAAATTTAGATGATAAAACAGCGAGTTTAATACAAATGCCAAAAAGAAAACCCGATGATGATGGTGTTCATCGTACAGAAAGTGACTTAGAGGCTAGAGATAAATTAAATTTTAGTTTAGATAAACATGGTTTTCCATTGAATGAAGATGGTAGTGCTATGTCAATGAATGAAAAAATTAATCTTGTAAGTGACCCTAATTTAAAAGAATTAGCGCAAAATATACTTAATAATAAAACTGATGTTGTAAGTCAAATCAAAAGATATAATACTGCTTTACCATTTGGTAATGATGATATAACACAAAGAAAAATCAAACCATACGAGTTTGAAAACTTTTTAGAAACTTTAAGAAATGGATTTGCATCAGCACCGGGTGTATTTAATGCTACTGAAAACCGTAATAGACAAGTACAATTTATTAATTATCTAAATAAACTAAAGGAGGACTATTATGGTAGACGATAAATATTGGCAACTCCTTAAAAGAAGTCTAGCAGACCAACATAGGCAGTACTTAGAAGAAGTTACCGAGCCTATGAGTCTTGGATTTGATGCGCCCGAAGAATTTGTAACTAGTAAACCATCTATTTATCATTCGTTAAGAATGCAACCTATCGCTAGTTTAGACACCGGTGAAATAAGGGCTAAACCGGCAAGAGCAAGAAGATTATACAACGAGGAAAATAGAGGATTTCAAGAGTCAATTCGTAATTTTTCATTACCATTAAGGACTAATCAAGGTGAATTTTTATATGGTAGACATGTTTATCCGGGTGAATTATATTCTTTAAATCGTGATTTTAATGAGGAATACCTTCCCGATGTACCAAATTCTTACAAAGATGGATGGGGAAATAATGATAAATTTAGACCGCTTAATTTGTATGGTTTTACTGGTAATGCACCTATACCGCAAAGACATACTGCAACAACTTTTCAACCGGAAGGTATACTTTATGGTAATTTAGATGAAAATGATATAGTGCAATTAAACAGAAAGCCCACTACGGCAAATAAACTTGCTCAAGTAGCAAGAGCAATATCACCATTTCATGAAAGTATGAATGTAACAAAATTAGGTAGAAATCAACAAGAATTAGCAAGTGATATTATGGAAGCAGGTATTCCACCGATATTAGCAGAATCTAATGTAGATACTAGAGGTAGAACTCATGCCTTACCATTTAGAATAGATGAGGTATCGGATGTACAAGAAGCGCATGACCCGTTTGTACAATGGAGGCCCGATAGTCTAATGACTTCAAGCCCGGAAGGTCTTGAACAATTTACACTTGATAACCTAAGAAGAAGCGAACCTATGGACCTCGCTATGCAGTTGTTGAAAGAAGAAATACCTTATGGTAGTAGAGATTACCCTCCACAAGAAATTGCTGTATCAACAGGTACTCCGCTTATGGGTTCTAAAAATTCCGGCCCAACACCCGAAGTATGTAACATGCCGGGATGTGAGTCGGGTCTACCACCTGTAGTCTATAGAAGAATGGCTAACCCAATTAGAAGTATAGATAATCACGAATTTATGTGTGAGCAGTGCGCTTACAAAAATGATATGCAATCATTACTATATCACAAAATGCTTAAAGGTGAAATAACTTTAGCAGAATTTACTATGCGTTTGCTTAAGGAAGAACCTTTACATTTGAGAAATAGTGCTGAACTTGCTGAATTAGCAAGACAAGGTGACATAGAAGCATACAATGAAATGATGGAAAGAACAGATGATTATTACTCGGCTAATGAAATAACCGGAGAACCCGATATTGAGGCTAACTTAGAGGCTTACGGGGCTGAAACAGGTAAAAATCCATTTAAAACTCCCCCTATTGGTCGTACAAATCAAATTCAAATTCATCAACGCCCTGTGACTCCTATTCATGCTGATAAAAAAATACACAATTGGCAATATAAAAACGCAAGCGAACCAATGGAGATTGCCATGCGGTTGTTGAAAAATATAGACTTTGTATTAGAAGAAGGTATGCCACCGGCGTTTTATGATAGACATAAAAAAGAAGTTGCTATCAATTTGGCTAATAAACTATATGGGAGGTGGGGGCAAATCATTGACGGGAGTGAAGATGAATTAGCAGAAAGGCTTATTGCACCTCATATATCGCATGAAATGGGTCATAAACTAATTGATAAGGATTTGATGGAAGCGGTGCAAAGAGGTACTTTACCTAAAGAGCGTTTTAGAACGGCACATGAAATAGGTGCTTATGCTTTACAGGGCTACCCCGAAACAGACGACCCAAATGAAGCCACAAGAATTGCTTCTGTTGAAACCCGCAACCATCAAGATGTAATGGCAAATTGGCCGAAGGATTCCAATATGACACCGTTTGTAGGTGTTGATGATACAGGTAGTTTTCAACCAAAACCAGCAATAGCGACAGGCGAACCAATGGAGATTGCTATGCGGTTGCTCAAAGAGCGTGTTAGCCCCGAAGCAAAGCAACATAAGTTAGAGTATGATAAGAAGTATGAGTCTTCACCGGAGAGAGTAAAGTACCGTGAAGAGTTAAACCGTGAGCGTAGGCGTAGACACATTATGGGTAGGGGTGGGCCGGATATGAGCCACACCAAAGACCATAACATTGTACCGGAAGACTCTCATACCAATCGGGCAAGACATTTTAAAGACAAAGGGACTCTCTTGTAATAGTCAAATACTCACAATGTTCACTACATTAGTCAATAAAATGACTATTCACTTTATTCACTACTCTCTAATAATAATATAATATATTTGTATAGTCAAAATAATGAACATGAACATGAATAAAGTGAATATATGAATAGAAATGTTTATATTGACTATTAAATTGACCAATGGTGAGCAACATGCAAGGAACAGGACAAGACTCGGATGCAGAAATAAGATTGATGGGGTTAATTTTAGCCCAATCAGCGTTAGTAGGTTTAGCCATAGGAATATTTGATGCGAAACTTTGGTTAGAAAGTGAAACGGCTATGTTAAATGGTTTTACATACGCCATGGCCGCTTTCTTTGTACAAGGTATTGCTTATTACTTCTTTAAAATGTTCTTTGAAAGAGAAATGCAAGAAAGAGTAAGAAACACCGGAGTACAAAGGTCAAGAGAATTGAGATATAAACAAATGCAAAGTAATTTTGATAATCGAAGAGTAGAAATGGAAATGCGAATGCAGGAAGCACAACTTAATCGTGAGTTAAAATGGATGGAAGCAAATCCCGGTCAAATGCCTCCGAGTTGGGGTGTACCGGGTGGTTCACAATCTATAGTTTCGCAATATGATACTGGACAGTTTAATCCGGGTATTCCTACTCATGATGCTGAAATAGAACAACCTATTAATCTTGGAATCACCGAGGAAGAAACAACTGAAAAGAAAAAGAAATGAGGTGATTAGTTGGGTCGTATATTCAAAACGCCTACTGATGATTCTACAGAAGCAACATTAAGGGCTATGCACACACAAAATATGTTAGATACATATTATGAAAAGGGTGTAGGTTGGTTGAGAACATTATTGTTTGTTGTTGTTGCTATATTTGCTACTAGTGCTTTTGAATTAAAAAGTGGTGACTCAATATGGGAAAATACCGTTGAATGGTTTTGGTATAAAATTGAAAGTTGGGTAAGTGGTGATTAAATGGTTGAACCTGCCGGAACTGCTTTAGTTGGTGTTGCGGTATGGGGGCAGAATTTATACAATTCTTGGCGACCAAGAAAAGTAGGGATATACGGTGCGGCTATGGTAGGTAAGACTACACTTGACCGTTATATGACTACACCCGGTGAAATGGAAGAAATATCCGATGAGGAAAGAACGGGTCACATGAGATTACTCGGAAAGTATCTTTTACCTAAACCTACTAGAAAGCGTATATCTTGGAAAGGAGATAGAAGAGTAGTATTTTCTGCTGACTTAGGCGGTCAAGAAAGATTTTGGTCGTTATGGATAGATGATATGGTTAATCGACAAGTAGAAGTTGTAGTATACATGTTTGATGAAAGGGCATTAAAAGGTGGAGATGAAGCACTACAACAAATTGCAGGATTCAAATATTTAGTAGATTGCATCACTAATAGACAATATAGGTATCGTAATCTCAAAAGTAGATGGAAAGGGAAAAAATATGTACCAAAACTTATAATGCTTGTAGCAAATAAGGCTGATAGATTTTTTGATGAAAATGCCGCTATGCTTTGGCAACAAAATAGAATTGGAGAACATAAAGTGTTTGACCCGTTTAGAGATGATTTAGTTAGATTACAAAAAGCCGGAGTCCCAACAAGAAGGTCATTTATGGCTACAAGAATAGGGTGGAATGTAGAAACCACACTGATAGATTTACTTTCTACATAGGTGATAATATGAAAAAGACAACAAAAGTTATAGCAGTGAATAAAAACACAAAGTGTGTAAGAACCGTAATTCCAAATGCCATGGCGGAATTATTAAACATTAAAGCAGGGGATGAAATTGTATGGGAATTAATAAGTAACAACGGTAAATTTTATCTTGAAGTAAACAAGGAGGAATAAAATGTACAATTCAACAAATCAACAAAATTTAGGTCAAGTGAACCAAGCGCAGTTGTTGGCTTTAAGTCAACAAGGTAATGCATCTTTATCACATAGAGCATTAATAGAACAAGCAACTGCACAAGCGGCTATGCAAGAAGCCTCTCAAAAAACAGATTTGCAAGTCCCTAAAGTAAATTTCTATCCAAGTAAACATCCTAATCCACACAAAGCAAGAAAAAAAGACATTAAACAAGCATACAAACTTCTTACTCCTGCTAAAAGAAGTATATTCAATCCTTTTAGATTATTTTTTGGAAGAAAGTATCGTTATAATAAACAAAGCCATGTATGTGTAGTAGATGGTTGTGATTGTGCAAATTTAATCCAATATGATAATTTGTATCATAAAATTACTGATGAAGATACAGGAAATTCTTTGTGGGAATTATATTGGAAAAATCCTGTTACCGGAGAGCCGGAAGCATTTGTGGCTCGTGAAAAAGTTACAAGTGGCCGTAAAATGCGTGGTACATATTGTCCCGAACACATGCATCTATACCATTTACTTTGTAAGTGGGAAGCAGAAGAAGATAAAATAAGTGAATCTAATCCTAAAAGACTTAGAGATAGAGTCAAAAAAGGAGTTTCAATAGTTACTGTACCTATTACTGCTATTAAAAAACAAGACCCTACCCCGGAAATGTTGAAAAAATATGAACCATTTTTTGCTGAATTAGAAAAAGATGCAAGAAAAACTAAAGGAATTAACATTCAGTATTATACTAATCCTATGACAAAACAAAATGATATTACTATTGTAAGTTTTGATTTAAGAATATTTCAACATGAATTGGCTATGTTTAATCAACCAACACCCGCTTTTCAAAACATGTTAAATAGTCAAGTAGAAGAAGTTATCAATCAAAACCCTAATTTGGTAGATACTCTTCCGAAGGAGTGATAGAGATGTTTGGTCTAAGTGGAAATAATCAAAATAGTAACACATTAAATTTAGGTGTTCAGTCACAACAAGGGCAAATGCCATTACAAAATGCTAATCCATGGGGTCAAGCCCAACAACCTAATCCGTTTTTGGCGGGCATGTTTGGAGGACAGCAACAAGCGAATCAGTTTATGCAACAACCTGTACAACCTCCAAGTGAAATAGAAATACAAATGGAATTGTTAAAACAGCAAGCCGTGATTGAAAGATTTATTGCAAGTAGTCAAATGGGTGTTTTAATAGAAATGATAGGTAGTGTAGTTACTTTAAGTGTTTTAGATATTTTACGGAATGCTACTTTTATAATTAATGAAGACGATGGTACTATGACATTAGACACTACAAAGTTACCTGCTAATCTACAAACTATGAGTGCAGAAAATATAGCAAGTCAGTTTACTAATCTTCAATCATCCGCACAACAAGTTGTAAACCAAAGTGAAATGACTCAACAACAATTAGCCACTTTTGCTCAGCAATCAATGATGGGTAATGCACTTTCAGCCGCACTTGCTGATGAAGGAATGATGAACAAAGTAGGTGGTGGCGTAGGTAGTTTCGCTCGCTCAATAATTACAGGTGGAAGATAAAATGATGACAGATAAAGATTATAATTCGTATATACCAAAATCCTTTGCGGCAACTACTTTAGATGTATTAAATCCAAACAGAAGTGTAATAGTTGATATGATTATGGTACAATTGTTATCAATGATAGTATGTATGTCTATGATACTGGTTTTCAAAGGCGGCTCTATGCCATCATCCACTATATCATATTTCTTAGTTGGATTGTTTGCTAGTTTTCTCATGCTTACCGGAGTCTATAGTCGCATCACTAGATGAAGGCCACATTCCGATAGGGCAACTTGAACTCAGTAAAGCAGTTTTTGTTTTAATAAAGCAACCACACATATCACATCTTTTTCCCCCAAATTGACAAGAGTTGCATACTTTCTGTCTTAACATTTTCAATTCCGGTGGAGTTTTATTGTTTAGTGCTACATCTTTAGCGGCTTTAGTCAAACTTTTGAGAGTCTGCATATTTAATGGTACACCCGCTACTCTCTTCACTCGCCACATAGTACTTTCCAAGTTATTTTTATCCATAAGCGTTTTGTAAGGGATAGACATAAGCGTGTACATGCAGGAGGCGACTCGCATAGTGAAACGCTCTTGCAAACTTTGTACTAGTGACAATAGAGATGAGATTGAAGAACAATTACTTAACGGTCACATCACTCCTAAAGAAGTAGACAAAATGATGAATTGGCGAGCCAATACTACTGACAGACACTTTAGAAATCACATGGGCGAATACCACATGGCCGCTAATCCTTCATGCCCCGTTTGTTCAAACCCTAAAAGAGCCGAATATGAAAAAGAATATTTTGAAGAAAGTGCTAATACTCATGCAATTGCAGAAGAAGTAGGTTGTGCAGAAAGAACTGTATACAATCACATGAAGCATCACTTTCAACCTTTAGTGCAAAAAACTGCGGCATACGAAGTAGCATTAGCGGCAGGTCAAGAAATACATTTATTGCGTTCTAATGCAGAAAAATTAAATAGTAAATTAAGTGAACTATTAGATGAAGGCACAGTTCATGAAGATGGTTTTGTTAGAGATGCGGTAATACTTCACAAAGAAGTAAGAGAAACGGTAAAAGACTTACTTCGTTTCCAAGACCAATGGGGGGCTAAGACTGATAATCAACAGGTGAATCAAACAATCAATGTTTTACAAATTGAACTTAGTAAAGAAAGCCCGGAAACTTGGACAAGAATTAGAAAGCAGTTAGCCGAAAACATGGGGGTAGAATAATGGTTATGGGTCGTGGTTCGGATACTAGAATGTACTCGCCAAGAAGCGAGTCATCTCACATGTATGGTTCGGCTAACGAAGATGGCGGTAAATACAGTCCTACATCCTCCGAAGACGCTGAAAAGCGTAGAGAAGAAAAACAGGTAAAGGATGAAGAAAGAAGAAAAAAACTAAAAGATATTAAACATATCAAAATAAAACCATCACAAGGGTTAGGTAGTGGTCCTAAATTACCTACAGAAGAAGGATTAGATGATGGTAATAAGCGTGATGACGAGCGTGAAATTTCTCTCCAAGGTGGACCGGCAGGTAGCCGTGGACATTTACTTGATATGGCTACAGGTGCAAAAACAGGCACAGGTTCAGCGATGGGTACGGGAAATTCCGCAGTTAGAACAGGCGAGCCGATGGAAGATGCTTGGTCTACATTGTTGAAAGGTACAGAATTAAAAGATTTTATACAACAATACCCCGATATTAAATTTCAAACTCAAGAAACATGGGATAGCCCGTTGTCCGATAAACCTCTTGATTATGGAATTACCACTCATGGCTCAACATCTCATCTAAATAGTGTAGGAAATAACGCCCGTTCAAGAACAATGAATCCTCAACGCATGGATATTCTTCAAAGATTTTTAGATAGAAGTAAGGCTAAACCTAAAATTATTCAACAGGTTCATGGAAATGTAGAAAATCCATATTATGTTCCACCGGGTATGAAAAGTCCACCCTTAGAAAGAGAAAACTCAAATCCAAATTATAGAAATGAAGATTTTTATGATGCTATGGATTTTGAAGAACCAATAACACAGGAAATGATAGATGAACATTTTGAAAGATATAACATTCAAAGCGGCGAACCGATAGATGGTGCTTGGTCTACATTATTGAAAGCATCTGTAGAGGATTTAATTCAAGAGCGTGACCGATTATTAGAGTCGGGTCTTAACCAAGAGGCAAAACAATTTGACCGAGTTATTCAACAAATGATGCGACCCGACCAACAACAACAGCAATTAATAGAAAATCTAGGTATTCCTTCTGCAAAATTAATTATGCCCGAACTTGGAGATGAAGAATTAACAACCATGGGTACAGAAATGATGCATGAGGGTAAACAAAATCCCGATTATATTGAAATGCAACGCAGAATGGATGAATACGACCCTCAAACAAGGCAAGAATTCATGAGAAACATTAGTCGTATGGCTCGTCGTATGCCACAAATAGAGGAAAACCGACAACTAGCACAACAAAATCTACAAAGTTTAGAAGCGGCTGACCCAACTAAATTCTTTGCAGACCAACAAGTTATGACAGGTGAACCTATGGAAATGGCTTGGCGTTTGTTAAAGCGTGATACTCCAAAAACAATACAGGCTCGCCGCCGCCGTGAAGGAAGGCAAAATTTTAGACCATCTACAGGTCAATTCAAGAAACCACCCGGCGGTCAGTCCGGCGGTGCAGGTGCCACTATGCGTAGATTCAAAGCAAGAATGCGTGGTATCAAAGGTGGTAAAAGAACAGGTTTGATGAAACCTCATTTGTCTGTAGAAATGAGTCACCGTGGTATTGCTACTAAGCAACCTATGAGTAAAGACCCACAAAAGTATCGTCAGTATATGGGGCAACAAGAAGCACAAAAAATTCTTGGTGGAATAAGAAATACATATTCACCTCACGCAAGACATAGTGCAAGAAGTTTCCAAGCCGGTCCTACCGGTGGTGGTAGACTGACAGGTATGTTACCGGGTCAAGCAGGGCAAATGAGGCAACCATCTTTGGCTAATTTAAGTAGACCACGCAGACCACGCAGACCTCGTATGCCTCGTATGCCTCGTATGCCAATGGCACCACAAATGCCTATGATGCCACCCGCACCTCCTGCACCCATCATGACAAGTGAGGATACTCCTTCACAAATTATGATGAGTAGTGATAGAACTCAAAGTGATATTCTAAAGGCTAATCGTCATGCTAATAAATTAGAAATGTTAGAATTAATGCGTAGATTAATTAGTATACAAAAAAGAAGAAATAAATTAACTAAATATGTACAAGGTGGCGGTTCTGCTTTTGAAGATGGTCATGTACCAACTCATCCTGCCGGTGTTCATCAACACGAAGATGAAGATGAAAAAAATGACGGGCCGACGCAGAATTTAGAAACAAATTCAAGTCGTTTAGGTCTTGACCCTGCGGGGCATTTATCCGGTAAGAGGGGGCATTTCGGTTGATTGGTGTTAAATCTTATTCACTTTACAAAGCATGGAGTATGATAGGTTACACTCCACAAGGACCTACAATGTTTCGTAACCCACCGGCACCACATTTCAAACCCCCGCAAAATATGGATTTACCTTTGTTTGCTCATGATGGAAGAGGTAAATCTTTGGTAGGTGAATGGTCAACTGGGGAACACGGAGAACAACTCTACAATACTGAACTTGGCTCTTTTCAACATGGTATAGATGCGTTAGCAAGTCATATAGGAGATTTTTTACGAAGAAAGGGTATTAACAGAAGTCCGGTAGATGTAATAAATCAAGCAATAAAACAATTTAATTCTACGCATACAGATAAGGCTCATCAGTTACCTATGTTTGATAATATGTCTTGGAGGAAACTAAGAGCCGGTATGTTACCACCGGGTGACGGGGATAGAGAAACGGCCACAAGACCAACTCGAACTCATAATAATACTTTAATTACGACTTATACAAATAAAAATTACAAAGAAACTCCAATGGGTAGATTTATGGAATCTTACTCAATACCTTTTCATCAACAATTACAACATGTATTAGAAGATGAACATGGTGTAGAACAAGAAGAATGGAAGCAAATGCCATTTGTGAAATATCCATATATGTACGCACACTACACTGTTCCTAATGTTATAGATGAACATGGTAATGTTCGTGCTTATGTTAGGAGTAATCATAGAGAACACCCCGGTCAAGTTACCTCCGATATGATGGGTGGCGCACCGGATGATTACTTTGGAGATATGAAAAAAGTTCACACATGGGAAAGTCTTCATCACTTACCGGATGCTTTCTTTTATCCTAAACTTAACAAAGCCGGAAATAAACCCGGTAAAGACCCGACTAAATTATATCAATCCGCACACGCTATGATAGACCAAATTATGGACAAAGGTATAGAACACATACCGGATATAAACATCACATACAATCAATCGGGTAAAATGAGTACGCCCGACATGGTGCAAAGACCATTAAGAGAAATTCTACAAACACCGGATATGCGTGAAGCACTAATCAAAGATTTAGCACATGCACCCGCTATGATGTATTTGTTTGGAAGAAGTTTTCAAGGCGATTTTAAAAACTTATACAATCTCATGATGGAAAATTATGGTGCAGGAGAAGATGGTTTATCACACGAAGACCACATGAGATTTCTTCAACCCGGAGAAAAAGGCGGTCAAGGTATGCATAGTACTGCCGGTAAAATAATGGCTCTTGCCCGTAAATCGGGCGTAGGAAGTAATGATGAACGAAGTAAATTCGGTGAACATCAAATTACATCCGAAGAACTAGAAACATTAGGAATTAAACATCATAATGAAACTGCGTTAGGTCAAGTAGACAGGTATCGTGGTATAATTGAAGCCTTAGCCGACCACCAAGCAAGTGCTAGAGGTCACAATGTAAAAATGGGAATTGGTGATATACCAACTGAACCAATGCAGAATCTTGATATTTTTGGATACCCGCAAGAGGGTGTAGATGCATCACTAGAACCACACATGGATGCGTATCTCCATGATTTAAGTGAATATGCGGCGAGTGAAGGAATGCCCGTTCCACCTCAATCTACACCTCCCGCACCTATTAGTTCCGCCGGTAACACAGGCATGTCTGCCACCTCCCCGGTTCAACCTCTTCCGGTTTCTCAAACCGGCGGAACACCTCCAACTCCAAGTCCGGCGGTTGCTGTGAGGCAACCACCAAGACCAATAGACCCTGCATATCAAGCCTTTAGACCAAGCGTAGCGTCATTAGACCCTACACAGTTTAGACAATTAGTAGGTCGTAGACCCGGAGGGGAAGAACTAACTGAACTAGAACAAGCACAGCAAAGAGGAATCGCTGACCCACGACAACAATTGATTACTCAATATATGAAATCGGAAGATTCACATTTATCAATTATGGATAGAACATTGAAGGCTTTGG
>Ga0181409_1000616_pt1 | contig 13861 bp, 11 predicted proteins | sample 32SPOviralmetaG_FD_130138 | JGI IMG/M metagenome (GOLD analysis project Ga0181409, IMG submission 130138) | Marine viral communities from the oligotrophic San Pedro Time Series (SPOT) site, San Pedro Channel, CA, USA - 32 SPOT_SRF_2012-05-30 | ecosystem: Environmental > Aquatic > Marine > Strait... | reverse complement strand
TTTTTAAAATGATTTGTTATGATAATCAATGTATATTATTATTATATATTATAAAATATTTTTTCAGTGTCGTTTTATAAAATTTTTTGTTGCATTTATCAATAAAAATATTTGTTTTGATAAATAGATTAACTTTCTTTTATGAATAATTGTTATTTTTTTTTCAGTGTCATTTTATAAATTTTTTTTTTTGAATTTTTTTTATAATTTATCATTTTACAATTCTAATAGAACTTTTACAATTCTATTTTTTGTAATTATTTTGTAATTATTTTGTAAATACAAATTTACAATTGTAATTGATGCTATTTTTTTGTAATTTACAATTTAATTAATATAAAGATTTTTTCATTAAATATTTAATGAGTGAACTCATAATAAAGAACAAAAGGATTATTGATTTTTATAATCAAAATGAAAGTTTAGATATTGAAGCAATTAATTTAATAGTTATTAATCTATTGGAACAATTGCTTGATGGAATGAATTCAAATGTAATTTCAGGTATCAATTCTCAAATTTTAAGTGACGTTGGAGAACTTAAGTCAAAAATGTTTGATATTTCTAGTTCTATTAATAAATTAAATACTGATATTACAAATTCTATATATGTTAAATTACAAGATGTTAAGAAAGATTATATTGAAGAATATAGAAATATATTATTATCCAATTTTTCTCAAAACAATGAAAAACTAGGTTCTCTATTACAACAAAATAATTCTAGTTTAATAGATAAAACTACACTTTTATTGAATGATGTTCTCCCAAAGAATAATGAAAGTCAACAAAATATTTTTAAAGATACTATTGTTGATTTTCAAAAATCTATAAACGAAGATACAAAATTAATAATGTCTTCTTTAAACAAGGATGATAAATTAAATGAATTTTTGATAAAATTCGAGAACAAGTATACTCAATTAATACAACCTTTTCAAGGAATTATAAATTCAAGTGAAGAACGTTTACAACGTGAAATCACAAATGTAAAAAATAATCAAATGCCTGAAACTCTTCTGAAAGAACTTACTGATTTTTTTAACAAATATAAAAATTCAAGTTATAAAGGTCAATTGGGAGAAATGCAACTTGAAACTATACTTAATCAAGTGTTTCCATGTGATGAAATTATAAGAACAACATCCATTAAAGCCGCAGGTGATTTTAGAATTAATCGTGAAAATAGAGAACCTTTGATTATTGAAACAAAAGATTATGATAGAAATGTAACGTTAGATGAAGTTAAAAAATTTATACGTGATATTGAAGAGCAAAAATGTCATGGAGTATTTCTTTCTCAAAATAGTGGTATAACGTCCAAACAAAACTTTCAGATTGATATGATCAATAAGAAAATTCTAATATATATTCATAATGTTAAATATGATAGTACTGTTATTAAGATGGCGATTGACGTTATTGATAATCTATCAGAAAAATTCAATTTGTTAGAAAATGACGACATAATCGATTTTTCAATAAGTGATGAGAACTTGAAAGAAATTAATAAAGAATATAGTGATTTTATTAAGAAAAAACTATTATTTATTGAAAATTTTAAAGAAAATCAAAAAAAATTATTAAATCAGGTAGAAGATATGAAATTTCCTTGTTTATCTAAATTTTTATCACAAAAGTGCGGAAATATACTAATTAATGAGAACCAAGGAATAATTTGTTCAATTTGTAATAAATTTACTGCACAAAACAATAAATCTTTGGCTGCACATCAAAAAGCGTGTAAAAAAAGACAAAATCTACCAGAAAGTGAAAAAATTGTTGTTAATACGAATAATTAATATTTATAATATATATATATATGAAAACAGAATTTTTAATAGTTATAACAATATTTATTGACATTGCGTTAATTTATATTCTATTTAACGAAAAATTAAACCATTTTGATAAATATGCTGTTATATTTGTAATATTTGTACACTTATGTTTTTTAATTAATATATATTTTGAAAACAAAAAATCAATTGATATTATTCATGTTATTTATGTATTATATGTTTTTATATTTTCCTTGTTCTTTAAAAATAAGTATCTGATATACTTATCAATAGTAATTATTATTATGCAACTAATAGCTAAATACTTAATATTTGGACAATGTCCTATGGGTAAATTTGATAATATCAAAATAATATATGAATTTTTTAATACAATTCATAAAAATTTTATAGATTTAACATTCATTGTATTAGCAATATTGCTTTATAGAGTATATTTAATAAAATCATAATTATACTTTTTATTATATAAAAGTATAATTTATTTTGTTAATTAGAAAATTGGTTGACCAGTAACAAGCTCTTGAGCAATATAACCAGCAACACCCAACATAGCAAGTCTACCATTATTTAATTCTTTATTTAACTTCTCTTCTGGATATTCTTTCTTTGTATAATACTGTCCAGGGACAGCATCTGGCTTCAAAGAAAATTGAGTTTCTTCTTTAAACGGATTATCATAAACCGCTAAAATTCTATTTCCTTCATACATTGCAAATAACCAAACTGCAACAAGCTGCATATTAGTACTTGATAATCTAAGAACATTAATTGCAGGTTGTTTTGTTACAATATCCAAAAAAGGCAAAATCAATGATGATACCATTGCAACTCTACCATGTTGTAATTCAGCTTCTCTGAACTTTTTAATAGTCTTTTCATCCGACTTTTCAACAAATCCAAGTGGATCAAAAAATCCCAATGGTGGAGTAGCACCAACAAATTTAAACTCTTTATTCAAAAGTCCTAATGGTTTTTCTTCTTTTTCTGTCATAAACATTTTTGATTTAATAAATTGTGGTTTAGACGAAATAAAACCAGTAACCGAGTTAAAAAAAGCAAGCAAAATAATAAAAGTAGACTTCATTATAGTATAATTAATGTAATATCTTTATACTTTTTATTAATACATTAATGATTATAATTATATAGTTGTAATATATAATGAATAAAACAAAAAAAAATAGAAAATCTTATAAAAAAAAAAGATTTAATAAAAAAAGTATAAATTTTAAAAATAACAAATCTAGATATAATAAAAAAAGTAAAAAAAAATATTTAAAAGGTGGAAGAACACCTTGGGAATTCTTTGCTACCTGGTATAAACCAGCTAGTTTAACTAAAAATATAATTTCAGTAGCAGTAACTCATTTTGGAAATAAAAGCAGTCATGATTATTATGATTGGTTAATAATTGATGAAAAAAATAATAGTTATAATTTAGCGTACATATTTTCTCATCCTGAAATAAAAGAGTTTCAACAAAAAATTATAATGTCTTACCTTGGAAGTAGAGATATAGAAATAAACACTCAAAGTAACGCACCTATACCTAGGAAAGATTATACTCGTATACAAACAATCGACCAAGATATTTACGACTTTTTTTATTATATTATATATAAAATAATAGAGTATTTTGAAACATCTTTTATTGAAAATGCATATAAGGAAAAAAAAAGTAATTTAGATATATTGATGGGTATTAATGATCTTATAAAAAATATGTTTGTATCAGTTGAATGGGCAAATTGGTTTGGGTTTAACAAAAATATTGATACAGTTTGTCTACAAAAAAGTAGTCTAATTAGATCAATTATTAAATCATATTGTAGTATGATACGTTTCTTATGTATATATGATATTAATGCACATACATATAGTATTGCTCGTCATAGTAATATGTATTTATTGCAAAAGTTTTCTCAAACAACTAGTTTTTCAGTTCCATCAAAAATTTTTTCTACACTTATTCCAAAAATAGTACAAAAAGTTAATGAAGAAGGTTATAATGATATTCTTACAATAAAATCTACAATAACTTCAAACACGCCAATTGGTGCAACAATTAATATTACAAAAAATATTATAGCAACAATACCTATTATAAAAGATATGTTTAATCAAACTGCAAAAGATATTTATAAGCACAACATTGCTACTAAAGATGAACATGTAATAGATGATGTGAAAACTGAAATTAGTACACAATTTGAAAATTTCAAACAAATTGAAGATTTTGTTAATGGAGAACTTAACGTATTATACGATGATGTCGCAAATGCTGAAAGTATGTGCAAATTCTCAGAAAATTGCAATCGTTAACCATACCATTAATTCAAAAATAATTATATAATTTAAATATATAATGGAAGATATAACTTATTTAATTGTTGCGATCATTGTTTTGGACGTTTTATTATTAGTATTAATTGAAAAACAAAAAATTAATAAAACGAACTTAATTATTTCATATACTATTATACTAACACATGTGGCTATATTAATTGGTATATGTTTTTTAAATCAAATGAATGAATACATAATTATAGGTATTTCTGTTGTTGCAATTTATTTGTTAGTAAAAATTATTACTATTAGTAAAAGAATTAAATAAATATATACATTTAAATATTTATTTAAGGATTAGGTTGTTGAGCAACTGGAGCATTTTGTGCTTGTTGGTTCATCAATTCTTCAGATGAAACTATTTCTTCTGAAATTGATTTAATTCTACTTAAACATCTTCCTGAAAATTTTTCATTCATTTCCAAGAACTTGCTTAATCTTGTAATATATCCATCAAACTCTAATGTCAATTTTTGCTTTTGAGATTCTAAATTCATTATTAAATTACCAACATTGAAACCACGTTTTTCTTTCTCTTGTGCATTAGCAATACGCACATCAAATGTTCCAATATCATCAGCAAGTTCTCTTAAGTTTGCTGTTACACAATTAATCAAAGCAAAAATCTCATTCATATCGTAACGAGCAGTAGGATCAGGAATTTCAGCTGGTTCACCTTCAACTGGATTACCTTCAGCATCTAAATGAGCAGGATTTGGAATTGTTGGTGGAGGGTATGGACGCATGTTTCTGAATTTTCTTTGTTTAACAGACTCCCTTGTAAAATTTGCAGGTATTTCTTCTATAAGCAATGCATCTTCAATAATAGCATCGCAATATTGATGTAAATCACCATAAAGCTTTTTAATATAAACTGCTTTCATATGAACAAAAAAATCTAAATCAATTTGTAACGAATCTTTCTGAAACCCTAATGTATCCAATGAGCTTCCAACATCGTAACCACGAGCTTTGTCTGCTAACATTTCATTTTCAAAATCTTTAATGGAAAGGATATCACTTTCTAAGTTAGTTATGTATTTATCCATTTCTGTATACTTGACATTTGTATTGTTTAATATTTCATTATATCTGTCAGAAGCAATCTTGTCTCTGAGTGCAGAATCAGTAGGACGAATAGCCGTCATTATACTTAATCATATTATTTTTTTTTTATATAAAAAAATAATTCAAAATATTTTACAACAACAATATTTTTTTTCTTCGCAAATAATACGCAATTGTAAAGCAAATAATATTTCTATTAATGATAATGTAGAATATAAATCTAAAATTGCTGGACCCGCAGTCCAGCGCCATCTAAAAAATGAAGTATATCGTTTTTTAATGATTTTATTTTACGCATCTTCTCAGCTAATTCACAATATTCTTGTGACTTTACTAATTCTTCATATTCATTTGTCTCATCTTCCAATGCTTTATTTTCATTACATAATTTTTTTAAATCACGTGTGATTTCTTCTAAAGTTGATAACTCATTATTAATATTATCATTATTGTCTTTAACAAAATCTTTTACCTTTTGAGATTGCTCTTCTACATTTTCATTTTTTAATAATCTATTCAATGACAATTGTTCTTGATATTCCACATTTAATGTATCAATAAAAACGTTTGTTTCATATGAATTATATGACGGTAGTTGATCTAAAATATTTGCTGGTTGTTCTTTTGTATGTGTAGCATCTTTAACATATTTATCACGCAAAGAATTAAATGACATTATATAAATGAGATTATAATATTTTCCAAGAATTTTACTGCATTTGTAAAAAATTTATATAAAATAGTATTTATATAATTATATATGTCTAAACCATCATCATTTTCTACTATATGTACATGTAATTGCGCATTTGAATTAATTGGATTGTTATTATCATTATCTATTTATCACACTAATGAAAATATTTATATATTATGTGATAGTAAAACTCGTGATATTATTAATAACATGACACCACAACCACGTATGAAAATAAATTGGTATGTAGAATTAGATAAGTACTCTGGATTAGATCGTCAATCTATGGTAGCAAAAGGTATATGGAGTGATTTTCAAATGGCAAAAGCAAATATTATAAAATATGCTATAAATAAAGAAAAAGATACGTTATTTTTAGATAGTGATATTATTATTACAAATGTTATAAATGGTATTGATAATACAAAAGAAATTGGAGTTTCTCCACAATACATCAAAAAAAAATACTTACTAGAAACAGGTTACTATAATGGCGGTATGTTGTGGACAAAAAATAAAAATGTTCCTGTCAAGTGGATAGAATATACAAAAAATTCTAGATATTTTGATCAAGCATCTATTGATGATTTGGTAAATGAATATGAAAATTTTAAATTCGGTGAAAATTATAATCTACAATGTTGGCGTTATTTATTGTCGAATGAACCAAAAGAAACTATTGCGTCATATATAACATCTAAGCCCCGCGACAAACTTTATTATAAGTCAGAACCACTTAAATTTATTCATACTCATTTTCTAGATCCTCGTTTTAAAGAGTTCAATCTTATTATTTTAAATCATTTACAAAAAGCAAACATGTATAAAATACTAGCAATTATTTATAGAATTATCAATAATAAATGGTTAATTAAAATTCCAAAACAACCATTAAATGGAATTGCATTTCATAAAAATGATAGTTTTCGTGAAATACCAATCATGTTAAAAAATAAAAATAAAGATGTTGATATATCATTCCATCCACAATCAATACATTGTTGGCTTGAACCTAATATCTTATTATATGATCGACCTACTGTTGAATGGTGCAATAATGAGCTTAATAGTGCTTCATTATTATTGCTAGGTAATGGCAGTGTAGATATTGAAGGGAAAATAATGTCTAATAAATATTCCAAATTAATTGTAAAACCTTGGATTTTTTGGCCAAGAAAACCTATGTTATTAGAAAAATTATTGACTTCTCATAATTTATTATCTTATATTGAAAGAAGCGTTGAATCTATTTTTATAGGTAATATTGAAAATAATGTTCAAGATAAATATCGATCAAATAATAATTTTACCAAGCATAACTGGAATGAAGTAATATCTGAATATCATTGTACAAAAGGTACAAAACATTTATTTTCACATGAAGAATATTTATTAAAAATACGTGGTGCTAAATATGGCCTTTGTTTACGTGGTTATGGATCAAAATGCCACCGTGAAGTTGAACTAATGGCATGGGGCACTGTTCCAATTATTACACCTGATGTAAATATTTCATCTTACATGGAACCACTTATTGAAAATATACATTATGTTTATGCTGAAAATCCTGAACAATTAAGTGAAAAAATAAAATTAATAAATGAAAATAAATGGAAAGAAATGTCAACTTCTTGCCATAAATGGTATATGAAAAATGTTCATAGTTCAAATTGTTGGAATAATATGATATCCGAAATTTTATATAAATAATTACATAACAATATTTTCCCATAGTTTTATTGTATTTTTTAAAGAATTCTTATTATCTCCTAATTCCGGATTATATTCACATATATCCAAATTTACTATTTGATCTGTTATTATGTTATCTAATATATGTTTTGTTTGATCAAATTGCATACCTTTTTCTACAGGCGTTCCAGTTGACGATATATATTGTGGATCTAATCCATCAACATCAAAAGATAAATGTACCGGATCATTTTTAATAAACTCTTTTATTTTTTTTATTGATAATTCAGTATTTGTATTTACTTCATCTACAGTTATTATTGGTATTTTTAATTCCTGAATGATCAATTTTTCATATGGATCCAAATCTCTTATTCCTATATACATTAGATTTTTATAACTTAAAAAATTATCCAAATAATATGGTTTGTGTTTTTTTGATATTCCCATTAAATAAGATAATACCATTCCATGATAATTCTTTGTTGGTGAATTTTTATAATCATTTATATCACCATGTGCATCAAACCATAAAAATTTTGGATTTTTATAATGATTTAAAGTATATGCCCCAGTAGCTATTGTTGTTGAATGATCTCCTCCTATATTAACTCTTGAACCCTCCACGTTGCAGTTATTTATATATATATTATGTAAATTACTAAATAAACATTTGTCTTTTTTTGTTTCATGTATTTTAATATCTTTTTTCAAAAATTTTTTCAATAAGTTGGGACCATATTCTACACCTTGCTTTTGTTGACCATATCTATTATACGAAATTATTGCATTTCGTAACATTTTATTATAATTATATTTTTTACAACTCTATTAAACTATTTTCATTATTATCAAATTTCACTTTTTCTTTTACTATAAAATAAGGTAATGCATCATATATGGTTTCCACTATAATTACTTTAAAATTTTCATTTACTGGATCTTTTCCGTCTTGTACTAATAAATCATAATCAAACTTGTTATCTTTTGGTATTAAAGCTTTTCTTATTCCTGCTTTTTTTGCTCCTACTAATTTTGCTTCTAAACCTCCAATTGGTAATATATTTCCTAATAAATCTATTTCACCTGTTATTGCTATATCTTGATTAATATATTTATTGCATAAAAAACTATATATTGCTATACATATTGCTCCACCTGCAGATGGGCCGTCTTTTGGCATTCCGGTACTTGGACAATGTATGTGCAATCCTCCTTTCATATCTTCTTTGTTAAAATCAGGTATTTCTTTTGAAACTAAACTTATTGCAATTGTTTCTGCACATCTCATTGATTCTTTCATAGTATCACCTTGAGTTCCTGTTAATACTAATGTTTTACTTGTATAAGATTTTTCTACTTGTATTGGAAGTATTCCTCCTAATCCATAAGAATTTGCATACATACCATTTATTTGTCCTATTACTGGTTCTAATGTTATTGATTCTCTTCGTATTTTATTCTTATGTTTAAATACTTCTTTTATTAAGAAATGATCTATTATTAATTGCGTTTCTGGATTACATAAGCGACGTAAGTTCAATTCTTGTATCAATGATTCTAATAATTTCTTTAATTGACGAGCACCTGCTTCAAAAGTATAATCACATATTAAACTATCTAATTCATCATCTCCTATTTTAATCTCATGAGGCTCTAAATCAACTAATGATGTTATTTGTGGTATTAAATGTTTCATTGTTACTATTTTTTTATCATCTATTGATAATGGTTTTGTTTCTATTATTGTCATTCTATCTAATAATATTGGATCTATTTTACTTCTATCATTAAATGTGAATATCATTAGTGCTTTGGATAAATCTAATGGTACACTATCGAAATATTTATCATAAAATTCATTATTCTGACTTGTATCAGTTAAATGCGTTAATATACTTGTTACTTCCATACCATGCTCTGTTCTACTTACTTTATCTAATTCATCAAATAAAAATATTGGGTTCATACATTGACAATCCATTAATACATCTACTATTCGCCCCCATGTTGAACCTTGATATGTAAATCCATGACCTACCAATGATGATGCATTCGATGAACCTCCTAATGGAATAAAACCTACTGGTCTTGGACTACCTTTTTCATCTACCAAACAATTTGCTAATCCACTTTTAATTAATGTTGTTTTTCCGTTTCCGGGTGGACCTTCTAATCCTAAAACAATTCCCGATTGACCACCTGATATCCATTGTGCTAATAAACGTTTTAATTGTGTCTTAACTAAATCATGGCCATGAACATATTTTTCAAAAATTTCTTGCACTTTTTGTAAATATTTCTGTTGGTTCTCACGAGCCTTCATAATTGTATTTATTGCTTCATCGCAAAATTCATTACATTGATAATTATTATAATGTTCTTTAAAAAATTTTATATAATTGTTTCCATAACTATTTTTTATATTTGGAAAAAGTTTTATAAAATCTTCATATAGACCTTTTCCTGGATCATTTAAATCCAATTCACTTTTTATAACACCAAATGGTATTTTTAATATACCATCTAAATATTTTTGTGCCTTTGGTGCTGTTTCAGATGACCCATTCATTGTTTTTAATTTTTCATATGCTTTTGATTTTATTTTCTCACTTGCCTTCATTCCAGATATCCTAAATTCATATGGAAGCTTCTCTACATCCATTTTTGATTTTGGTGATGGACATTTAAATAGTTGTATTTTACCTTGTAAGTCCCAATCTAAATATTTTTCAGGAAACGATTTTTTTTTATATAAATAATTAGCCAAATCCACAAACCCTAATTCTAATAAAAAACTTATTAAATCTACCTTCATGTATTCTGTTAAAAACTCATATTCACTCAATACGAGTGTAAAATCAGCGGTTTTATAAAAATTATATTTATCCTTAAAATGTTTTATTCTGTTTGTTAATTGTCTTACATCATGTATTAGAAAATCTCTATAACTAATTGAATTTATATATGGTTGTGCCTCTTTTTTTGTTATTTTATATTTTTTGTTTAAATCATCATATAGAATAAATAAAGGTAATTGATTTCTATATAATCTCAATTGATCTGCATCTACTAAACCATATATTCGCAATGTATAAGTAAATTGTTCAATTATTACACATAGTCCATAAAGTTTACCATCTAATTCGGGTAAACCTGGTCTAATTTGTGTTATATTTATTGTTTGTTCTTCATTTTTACATTCTGTAACTAAGCAATTTATTGGTTGGATATTATACAAATAATTATTCATATAATCATACAAACATACAAAATTCTTATCTTCTGAATACTTTTTTACTTTCTTTACTTTTACATCCAATCCTAATTCATTTAAAGTCTCTCTTATATTAATAAATCCATTTTCTTGAATTAATAATTTCCATAATTCATCTATATAATCATATAAATACCCATGCATTAACAAAGGTAAATTTTGGATTTTTTGTATCATTAATAAAATTCTCTTTATTTTGAATATTTTATTTATTATTATTAATTTGTCAGTTGTTGTATGTAAAACATAAGATGTCATTTCTGCTAATTTCTGCTTGAAAGATAGTCTTCTTTTGTAACTTTGTACCAAGGGGTTTAATAAAGCTACTAATTCATCCATTAATTATATATAATAGTCTATTTTTATTTAAAAATATATACAATATTATTTTATAATGATTAAAAATATTTTTAATTTTGTAAAGAGAAAAATACCAAAAATTTCTCATACTGAAATGATTGCATTACAAAGCGGTAATACATCTATTGATAAATCTATATTACAAGGTGAACTTGTATATCCTAAAAATTTTGTTTTTAATAATAAAATAAGTGAAAAAAAACTAACATCATTATTTGATTTATATGATCTTTCACGGATTTATCCTAACAACAACAATAATAAATATATTAATTATTTGGCTGAAAATAAATTTTTTAGTTTTTTAATTGATGAAAAATATGGTGGAATTAAATTATCAGTAAATGAACTTTCTAATGTATTAACCAAGATTACCAGTGTTGATCCTGCATTAGGAGTTGTAGCAATGGTACCTAATTCTCTTGGTCCTGGAGAACTTATTAGTGTTTATGGTACTGAAGAACAAAAAAATGAATATTTACCTAGGTTAGCAGATGGAACGTATATTCCTTGTTTTGGATTAACTGGCCCAAATAATGGTTCTGATGCGACTGGTTCTATAGATGAAGGTGAAATCGTTATTAAAGATGGTAAAAAAGTTATTAATGTATCAATAAATACAAGATATATTACATTAGGTCCTATTGCTAATTTAATCGGTGTTGCTTTTAAATTAAATGATCCTAATAATCTATTGGAAAAAGGTTCTCCTGGAGTTACAGTTGCATTGGTAAAATCAAATACATGTGGAATTAAACAAGAAAGTTATCATAATCCTTTAAATGCTGGATTTCCTAATGGTACTTTAAAAGGAGAACTTGAAATACCTATCGAAAATATTATTGGTGGTGAAGAAAATGCAGGTAATGGATGGAAAATGTTAATGGAATGTCTTTCTGCAGGTAGAGGTATTTGTTTACCTGCAACAGCAAATGCTAGTAGTAAAGTTGCTAGTTTTGGTATATACCATTATATTAAAATTAGAGAACAATTCAAAATGCCATTAGAAAAAATGGAGGCTATTCAAGAAAAGTTCAATAGAATTATTTTGAATACATGGATTATTCAATCTTCCGTCTTAATGACAAATGATATTTTAGATAGTGGAAAATCTCCAGCAGTTATTAGTGCTATAATGAAACAACAAACAACTGAACGTGCACGTGTTGTATTAAGTGATGCAATGGATATTCATGCTGGTGCAAGTATTTGCTTAGGCTATAGTAATTTTTTAGAAAAATATTATAGATCGGCTCCAATTGGCGTTACAGTAGAAGGATCTAACACATTAACACGTTCATTAATTATTTTTGGCCAAGGATTAAATAAAAGTCATCCTTATATTTTTCCTGTATTAAATAGCATTCTTAATAACAACATGCATGAATTTGAAGAAAGTTTTAATGACATTTTTACTCATAGTATTGTTTTATATATGAAATCGTTTTCTTTCAGCAAATCACTTGATCAACAAGTTATAGATTTTGCTTGTTTAACCAATTTTGTTGCATTAAAAGGAGGTGCAATTAAAAGAGAACAAATGCTTTCAGGAACAATGGCTGATATTTTTTCTAATTTATATTTGGCACAAAGTGTTATTTATTATGGTTGTACAAAAAATGCTAGTGGTAAATTAACTGAATATATAGTTAAACATCTAATGAATGAAAATCAAAAACTTATAAACCAAGTTGTTGATAATTTAGGTTTTGAAAAATACTTATTATTACATTTAAAAAAATCTGTAAAAAGTATTAATTACCAAGAAGAACGAAATATTTTTAATGAAATAATGAATAATTCAAAAATTTTAGAATGTATAGAAGAAAACATTCATATTGATGGAATATTAAAAGATATGAAAGATGCACTAAAATTAGATAAAGATACTCAAGAATATGAATTGTTAAAAAATAAAATTATTAATGTCGGAGAAAATAACGTTTATTAGATTTTCAACGACCGATTGGGTGCTTGGCGTATCACTTCTACCTTCTTCCTCTTCTTCCTTTTCTTCTTCGGTGTTTTAGTCTGTGTTTAGATCGAGCAATATAACCCTTGAAATCTGCGACGAATTTCTCACATTGTTTTTTTGTGTCTGCATCCAAAGAAGTATCTTCTTCATTTATAATTCTTTCTAAATCCTCTGGTTCTGGTAATTCATGTTTGTCTAATGCATTAACAATCATAGATTCAATTTTTTTATTTGTTTTTAAATTTCCAATAGTAGTAAAAAGTATTGATGTTTCTGTTAAATCATGCATTTCATTAAAAATAATTTCTCGCTTTTCATCTTCTGATAAGTCGCTAAAATGATGTCCGGGAGCTTGACTTCTCTCTTTATCAATGATATCTCTTAACTGATTTGTTATATTTCCTAATTGAAGGTTCTTCCTTTCTTCAAAAAATTTATTGAATTTTTCAGTATCTTCATTCATTAGTTGTAGTGTTTCTGTAACACTTTCAGTACCCGTGATAGGAATATTTATTTCAACCCCTTGTAAACCTATTAAATTAGTTATACCTGTTATTTCATCTGTAAATAATAAAGTACTAAGTGCTTTGCGATAAAAATCTGCAGATATTGTTTCTAAGAAAATATACAAATATGTTTGA
>Ga0181409_1000614_pt1 | contig 13886 bp, 10 predicted proteins | sample 32SPOviralmetaG_FD_130138 | JGI IMG/M metagenome (GOLD analysis project Ga0181409, IMG submission 130138) | Marine viral communities from the oligotrophic San Pedro Time Series (SPOT) site, San Pedro Channel, CA, USA - 32 SPOT_SRF_2012-05-30 | ecosystem: Environmental > Aquatic > Marine > Strait... | reverse complement strand
GGTCCAGCTGCTCCAATTGTTGGATTAATTGGTGGTATTATTGGTTTAGGGACTGAAATTGCAAGTGCTGTAAAGAAACCACCACCACCACCAAAAGCAATAGCACCCCCACCTGCTGCTACTTTAAGTGTTGGAGGCAACCTAAAAGATGCTATGTCAGGTGCTGGCGGAGGTATTTATTAATTGGTTTATTTCTCATTTTTTTTATAGTCTTTTTATATATATGTCAACAATTGGGATTTTAATACCATTGTGTTCAAGAAACCAAGATTGGAAAAAAATATATGATATAGATTTTTTCAAAAACTTTTTACCATATTTTCATTATAGTATTAGTAATAAACATGAATATAGATTTTATTTAGCTATTGATGAAAATGATAAATTTTTAATTAATAAGAAAGAAGAAATAGAGACATGTCTACATAAAAATGATAAAATAATTATTGTTGATAAAAGTTATAATGGTAATCCGTATGGTATTTGGAATTTATTATTAGAAGAAGCTAAAGATGATTGTGAATATTTCTATCAATGTGGGGCAGATATAAGCCATATAACAAAAGATTGGGATAATTATTTTATTAATACTTTAAAAAAAAATAATAATGTAGGATTTACAGGTGGTATAGATAAACATTTTTGGATTGAAAGAATTGTTAGAGACCAAAGTGGTATTTTAGAAAATGTATTTTTTCATAAAACTCATTATGAAATATTTGGTAGATTTATTAATCCAGCATTTAAATCATGGTTCGGGGACGACTACCTATCACAAATATATAGGTCTACAAATTCTATTTTTATATCAAGTTCACATTGGTATACAAATACTAATAGAGTTGGAGGTCATCAAGAAGAAGTTAATAGATATAAACCAACAACAGAAATGCAAGATAAATGGATGAATATTGCTATTGAAGATAGTGAAATAATCAAACACTTTTTAGAAAAAAGTATAGACAAAAATAAATAATGAAGTTAAAAAATAAAAATAAATATATATATTTAATTTATAAAATGTCTTTTAATCCCAGTTCTCAGCAAATGCCAGCAACTTCTGATGGACCTATGAATAATACAATGGGTTCTAATAATCCTAAACTTCAGAGTGTCAATTACGTCACTATATTACCAGAAGGTAAGACATCAGGCTACAAACCTGGACAACAGATTGATTTTAAAATTGACCCAGTCCAGTTTCCATATATTGATGGTAAACAATCATATCTTTTATTGAATGTTGAACCAACAGGCACTTTTTCTAATGGTGGTGCTGCTTCAGTCCCATTATGTTTTCCACCAAATATGGGTGCAAATGCTTTAGTAAATAGATTGACTTGCCGTGTAAATGATGGCACTGGTAGAATTATTGAAGATAGAGAATCGTATAATCTTTATAATGGTATAATGAATTCTTACACTCATGATAGTGATGTCTTCCCATCTTTAGCAAAAGTCGAAGGTGTATCAGGTAGAACAAATGCAGTTGAAAATCGCAATATTGATAATATTAATACATCATATTTTTATCCTCTTCCAGATGTTTCAGACGTAGGTGGTGTTGGTATGACAGGTGGTAATACCCTTCTTGAACAAAATTCTTTTGTTATACCAATACAACTTGGATTATTTAGTGCTTTTAGTGGACAACATCAAGCAGTCCCAAATATGGATATTGGTGGTTGTCATCTTACGTATTACTTAGAAACTGCAAATAGAGTTCTACAGACATTAAGTCACAAATTTTATAAATCACAAACTATTAATGGTGTTTCAGTAGATATTGCATATGGTAAAGAAATTGGTGGTAATGTTCCTGGTAATTTTACTACAACAACTGTTTTTGAAATAGGGGTTGGTGTATGCGACCCTGCTCTTGTAGTAAATGGTGTGCCATATAATTTGAGTATGTGTGCTTATAGAGTTGGTATGCCTATATTTTTAGGTAGTGGGACTAAGCCTGAAGCAATTATTACTAAAGTTGGTATTGTTGGTGGTAAGATACAAGTTACATTGGACCAACCTATTGGTGCTGTTGGTGCTGATGAAATAAATCTTGGCACAATTTCTGAAAGAGATTATTCAATTAGTAAAGCAGAACTTCGTGTTTTGAATACTGTTCCTGATGGACCTACAATGAAGAATATTAGAAGGGCTGTCCAGCGTGGTATTAACTTTAATACTACACAACTTTACAAAGTATCTACTGCTGCTTCTTTAAAAAATGCTGTTATAGATGTCCCTGAATCATTAACAAAATGTTTAAGTATTATGGCAGTGCCATGTCAACAGAATGGTTTACAATCAACTGATGCAGGCAATAGTTATATATATCCAAGACCTGATAGTATTTTTGACCCTTTAAAAATAAATGATTATTCATATCAATGGCAAGTTAGACAAGTATTAATACCCAATCTTCAAGTTGAAACTAATAGACTTGTTGATGCAAAATCCGATAATGTTATATATTTTAATCAGCAGATTATGGCTCAACGTCCGATGTATCCAGTTAGAAGTTTAGCTGATAATGTAATGAATTTAGGTGCTAATGCCTTAGATTTAAATCTACCATATTTCTTCCCTCTGTTATTGGCACCAATGGGTTCTTCATTTGATTTAATTGATAGTGCGCCCCAGCTTCGAATTGAAAACACAGACTCGGCTAATACTTCAGCCAAACTTTATTTCATTTTTGTCAATCATGTTAGAAAACTAACTGCCAGTGATTCTGGTGTTGTTGTTGAATTTTAATCATTATTTGGGTTTTATTATTATTTTTTAATTATATTATTTATTTATAGAATGTCAAAACAATTAAATGTTGGACAACAACCAAACTCTTCTCAAGTTACTCAAAGTATTACAAATACAATATCACAAAGAAATGTAGGTGTTGATAAAATATTATTAAATGTAAATGGTGGTAATTCTGAATTAGTTACAAATAAAAATTCAATCTTAAAATATTCTTTAAAACAACCAATACAATTAGACCCAGGAGACACTATTACTTGTCTAAACGCATTTGTAGAAGAGAAAGGACTACAATCAAATACTATTAGTATAGAAGAAGATATTGAAACAGAAATGCGATTTATGTATTACAAACAAGGAGATTTAGGAGATGAAACGCAGAGTTTAGATGGAGTAGGTTTTACTGCCGCACCAAAACAATATATTGATTGTTTTATTGAAGCAGCCCCAAAAGGCTCAGAAATACCTCAAAGTCCTAGTAGCACTGACCCAGTGCAAAAAACAACATATGATAGAGAAATTCTATTAAGAAATAATTTTTTAAATGTAGTTCCTGGTGAAACCTCTACTTATGCTCAAATAACTGGAGATGTAGGATTTAATAATAATTTTAACACTATGGGATATGGTTCAAGTGTTCCTACCGACGTAGGTGACCCCTTTAATCAAGATTTAACTAGTGGTGGTAATGGTAATTATTATTATTTAGTTGAAAATGTAACATATAAAAATAAAGTAGAAAGTGCCGCAAGAGGTGAATCAAAATCATTTCTTAGACCAAGTTTTGGGAGTAAAACAATAAAAATAAGAGCTGGTAATTATAGTGTTGATTCATTAGCAAATATTATAACATCTCAATTAAATGGTTCATTGGGCAAAAATCAAAATGAATTTAGTGATGCATTATTGGATAAATTGTATCATCCAGATGTCAGTAGTATTAAAGGCAAAGAATATGCTACAACACCATATTTTCAAGCCTTAGATGTAAATTCAGATTTATCACAAAGAGATTTAATAGGTAATTGTGGAGAAGAAGCCGGTTTTGAAAGAAGAGTAGAAGGTTTAGTAAAACAAATTAATATGTCAGATTATAGTTATTATGATTCTTGGGCTTGGCAAAATATGTTTTCTACTTTAAAAGAAGAAGTTATATCACCAAGATTAAATGGACAAGGTAGAAATCCTGGTGCAAATTCACTTAGTTTTCCAAATTTTAATACATTAATAGTAAAAGTTCCTGGGACAGTAGGTGACCCAGCACCATTTGAATCATTAACTACAACTAGTCCAGCTTCATCAACAAATAAAAGTGCGCATTTCTATATGAATTTAGGTTTAATGACTAGATATTATGAAACACCAGATAAATGGTTTAATCTTCCTGGATTAAAAAATAATACAGCAAATTTTGATAATAGATTTTTTCCCCCACCTACATTTGACCTTTTTTATCAAGTCATAGACCCAGTTGATGGATATTTACCAACATTTACTTCTAATGCAACAATTGAAGGATTTTATGCAGAAACTGGAGCAGACCCAAAAGGTGGTGTAATAGCCCCACAAAGATATTGTTTTATTGAACGCGCTATGCTAAATCAACTTTTATGTCCTGTAAAGGGTTTTAAATATCCAGGTCCGAATGATTTGACAGCAACAAGACAAAAATATGCTGGGACTAGTGTAGCTCAGGTTACATTTGATGATACAACTTCAAATAGATTTGCTATAAGTAATTTACATGAATTTTATAAATTACCAAATTTAGATGCGACAAGCAAAGCATCAAGTGGATTTGGTGGTCAACAAGCCACAAAATTTAATAATGTATTTTTTAATGATGACCCAACTAAAAATGAAACAGGTAATATTGTCTCTGGCGCACCAGATATGCAAAGTCCAGTATATCCGATTGATTCATCATCTGGTATAGCAGTAACTAATTTTGATATGAATTTAGTAAAAACAACAGCAATATATAAAGATTTAATAACAGCAATTCAAGATATAGATGGTGACACTGCTTCTCTCAATGAAATATTATATAAAGAAAAATTAATATATGATTTATTTACCAAACCTTTTGATAAATTTTTTGATACACCAAAAGAAGCACAAACAGCATGGCAAAATTCAATATGGTTTAGATTAGGATTTACTTATGACCAGATTGGTGATATTAGTGGTAACTTAGAAACAATCCGTGGTATAGGTCTGGCTGACAATCCTATTGCTCCTACACCTGGTTTTAGATTAGGTGCGCCACTATACAAACAAAAAGGTATAATTACCCACAACAGTTTTGATTTTACAAAAATTGTAGCAAGTGATGGATTGGGTGTTGGTAATCCTGTGGTCGGCAAGTCTGGGACACCATTACAAAATTATAGATTAACTAGTTATTTTATGGGTAGGGGTTTAACAAGTAATTTAGGACTAAATGGTAATTATTTTACATTATTAAGTGATAGTAAAAATATTGAAGCAAAGAATTTACCATCATTAAATGCAGGTAAATCTTATTTATTAATAGAGAGTGATATTATAAAACCTAACTTTAAAGATAATAAAGCAAATTGGGGTAATCTTCTGGCTGTTATGTCAAAAGAAAATGCTACAAATGATACTATATTTGGTGCTGAGCCAATAGATTTTACAGTAACAGAAAGCAAACTTCTAACAGATTTAACTTTATATATTAAAAATCCAGATGGCACATTAGCAAGTGATGATGTTGTAGGTAAGAATAATGGATTTATTATACAAATTCAGAAAGCTATTCAACCAAGTAAACTACCATCAGTAGAGATATAATTTGCCAAAAACTCATTTAAAAAATATATATAATATTATATAATTAGAAATGAATAAAGACCATTTGAAAAAGTTTACTACATTCTCTGTCAAAGATTTTGATGAATTTCATAGACAATCATTCCCAAATGCGAATGAAATAACCCATAAGAGTTTTGCACAAGGATTAAAAAGAATAGAGAAAATATTTAAAGATAAAATAGAAAATTTAAATTTAAAATTTATTGAAGACCCAAAGGATTTATTTAATTCATTACAAACATCTGATTATAGCCACAACACAAATATTACAACATTTTGTATGGTATTAAAATTATTAAAATTATTAGGTGTTTCATTACAACATTATAATAAATTTCAAAATCTAATGAATATAATGGTAAAAGAAAATCAAGTAGCAAATGAAAGTATTTTAAAAGAAAAATTAAATTACATGCCAGATTTCGCAACATTAAAAAACATTGTTAGAAAAAAGATAGAAGCAATTAGTGCGACTTCTACATTTGATGAAGTAAAACATTTATTAATAGTTGCTATAATGACATTAGCAGTTCCTTTAAAAGTTTCTCAATATGCAAAAATGAAAATAGTATTAGTAGAGCCTGATAGTAATTATTTAAATAATTTTTTGTTAGAAGATTTAAGTGGTAATTTTTTTTTAAAGTGTAAAAAGAATACAGGTGACAATAATGAAGTATCTGTAAAATTGGTGGATGATTATTTAATAGATTTATTAAAATTATGGATAAATGAATTTAATACAACAAAACATTTATTTATAACTAGAGAAGATGCGAAGACTGGCATGAATAGAAAAGATTTGAATATTGTATTAGCATCAGCTACTCAATCAATATTTAATATCCAACTTAGTAACACTGACTTAAGGGATATGTATATGAAAAATCTAATGGATTTAGACCCTTCTTACAAACAAAAAATAGCCATATCACAAATGTTGGGATATGTAAATAATGATTGTTTAGAACTTCACAACATATGATTTATCAAAATTTTTTTTAAAAGTTCTTTTAATATTATAAATGTCTGAAAGTAATAAAACTATTCAAAGTGTAATTTTAAATTTAAATACAAATTTTTCAAATAGTAAAGCATCAAATTATTTTCAACCTGTATCTCAAAAACTAGATATAGGTAAAAATGCTGAAGTTTCTTTATATGGTGCCAGTCTTAAAAGAAAACCAATCCTTCTTACAAAAGATACAGTTGAAAATAAAACTTTATTAAATATAGAACAATTTTATTATCCTACAAATGAAGCAAATATAATTGCAGACCCTGATTCGATTTTAGACGAAGATTCAATTCCAAGTGTAGAATTAAGTTTAGGTATAATTGGTCGACTTTCAGGTGAAACAGATTATAAAATAGAAGCAGGTGATTATACAATTGATGAATTAGGACAAAGAATAGTTGCAGAAATAAATTCAGATATAGTGACTGATTTAAATGGTCAAGCATTATTATCTACAGGTGGATTACCATTGGATTGTGCTGGCACTGATATGGTTGTTAGTTTCCCATATAATTTTATTTTTGATAACACCAAAGATTTCTTTTTAGGATATGCTGGTTCAGCATATCAACAAAGTTTTACCAATAATAATCCAAATATTAGTGGATATTTTTGTAATTCACAATTAGAAGCAGTTGATAATTCTGAAACAGTTACAACTACAGGTGCTTTATTATTAAATGTAGAAAGAGAAACTAACTTTTCTATGAAAGGTATAAAGAATGTAACATCAAATGTTGCTATATCAACAACAAATTATCAATCATTTTCACAGCTTCATTTTTCATCACTATTTCCATTAAATAGACAAAATAAAGCAAATGTTGTAACTTCTGTTGCTAAAGAATGTGAAACATATTTTGAATTCAATCTTAAAATGGATAGTAGTAAAAATAATAGAGAAACAGATATGGTTGTAGGATTTATAAATACATATTTACAATCAGGATGGGCAAATACTAATATACCAAACATAGATAAATTAGAACCAGATAATGTAAATGTTCCCAGATGTTTTGTTGGTTGTAGGATTGTTGAAGATAAAAGTGGTAGTAATGATATTAATAAATTACAAATAATAGCACCAAATCTTTTAACAAGAAAATTAAGTTATTTAAATGCTGTAGACCCAATTGCTAATCTTTTTACTGATGGTATGATGGTTTTAAAAGATATAGATATTGATGATGTTTCTGTAGTTGGACGGTGTGGATTTAGATTTTATGCAGTAGATAATCAATATAATTTTTATTCACATCAACTTATACAAGGTGCTACATCAGTTTCTGGTGGTAGACCTACATTTGAAAAGGTATATGGATTTCAATTTTATTGTGCTGACAGTGGTGATACTACAACTTTATTATATGATAGTGGCGAAGATAATGTATTTATTCCAGGCAATTTACTTGAAGACGGATTTTTATTTAATGCTGCTGACAGTCAAAGAAATCCAGGTGGTGAATTTTGTAATCTTGGTTTTCAGCCATATATGTTTGTAAATAAATTAGAAGAAAATGATGGTATATCTATGCCAAGAGGTAATTATATTTGTCAAAAAGACTATACTTTAGCAAAAATAGATTATAGAGTAGGATTAAAATATTATACTTTTAATACAAAAAATAAAAGTTTACTAGATGTTTTAGGTTTACAAGAAGATAAAGAACAAACAATAACAGTATCTAAAAATAATGATAAAATTTTAAGTAGAACTGGTAAAAAATTTGACGCAAATGCTTATCCAGTTGAAAAAAACTTAGGTGGATTTACAAAATTATATTCTGATAATACACAATACAATATAGAAATAAATTTACCAGTGAAAGCATTTAATACAACAGAACAAACTATAGGTAATTCAAATGATATAGGACAAAAGAGAACTATAATATACAAGACAGAACCAATATTAGAAGGTGAAATCCAAGATTTAAATCAATCATTTATAACAAAAGATATAGTTCCAAATAATCTTAAATATTTGACATTAAATAATTCAGTGCCATTAAATATTAATAATATGAATGTTCAAATTAGAAGAGCAAAGACAAATGAATTAGCAACAGAACTAGATGATGCTTCAGTAGAAATTCTAATCAAATCCAATTAAAAATAAAAAATAAAATATAATTCTATTTTATAAAATGTCTTTAGATTTGAATGAATATTTCAACCTTGGTTTAGAATCAACAAACAATCCTATAGAAAATGCAGGTATGCAAAATATATTTAGAACACCTGTAGATACAAGTTCAGCAAATTTAAATCGTATTACATTTAAATTTCCTAAAACTGGATTGCTCACTGCTGATAGTATGATTACATTACAATTTGTTTTAAGTGATGCTTCTGGTGCTGCTTCTACATTTACACCTAATTTAGTAAATGGTGCTGTTGGAGCTATAAAACGCACAAGAATTTTAGTTGATAATAAAGTTTTAGTTGATTTAGAAAGACCAGGATTAGCCGAAAATGTAAAATTATATTCAAGAAATACTCAAGTTGAATTGGCTGAAAAACAATATAAATTAATGGGTAATCAGTTTAGGACTACAGTTCATGCTGATGGCACAGAAGCTTTTGATGTTGGTGATACAAGAATTCACCAAAACACTGCAGGTTCAGCTACAACTATTAGTAAAAATATTATTTTACAAGAAGCAACAAGTAAAGTTTATGGTATACCTTTGAAACATTTAGGAGCTGATTTCTTAGAAGCTGCTAGTTTACCAGTTTTTCTTTTAGGTCATCGTGAAATGATTTTAGAATTAGAATTTTTCTCGGATTGTAGAGAATATGTTGTCGCACCAGCTGATGGCGCTGTAGCTGCTGGAGATGTTAAAATTAATCTTGCGAATGCCGAACTAGTTTCAACTCATATTGCATTACCTAATGATTTAGAAGCCAGTGAAATCGCAAATCTTAAAACACGTCCAGCACAATATCCATTAAAAGATAAATATGTTATTAAAGGTGTTTGTGATGCGACTGTTGGAGTTAATACTGCAATTCCACTAAATTATAGAATAAATTTTCAAAATAGAGAAGTTCATAATTTGATGATTTGTTCCGTAATAACTGGAGCAAATATTGCTGGTAAAAGAATTACTGCTAATCAATTTTCTATGTCCATGGGAGATGAAACTTTACAAATGAAAGTAAATGGATTAAATCTGTTTGATAGACCTATTGTCACTCAACCTATGATTTATCAACTAACTACTTATTCGGAGGATGGCATGACATTAAAGGTGCCGTATAACGCGTGGTCTGTAACTGACCAATCTCTTAGAGCTTATGAACAATCAACTAATAGTTTATATCTGGATTATCGTGGTGGATTTCATTACACCAAAGTTGATTTCTCAAACGCAAATAGTGGTGTTTTCGGTTCTGGCACAATGATGAAAACCGCATGTGAGGTAGAACATACTATAACTCCACGAACAGCCACAAATCCAAATCAAACTCAAATCAATGATGTATTTTTCTATGCGACAATTTCTAAGTTGATGACAATTGGTTCAAGTCAAGTAAATATTAGTTATTAAATATATTTTTATTATATAATGAACAATAATAGATATTTCTCATCTTATCCGAATATAAATCCTTCATATTTATCTTCAGGCACTTCGCAAGCTGGAGATGCTTATACATTTGAAGATATTGTTAGTCCAAATGTTAATGCGAGAAGAACAAATATAGCTGTTCAATCAAATATTGATTTTGATGTATTTAAAAGTATAAAAAATGTTTTACTACCTATTCCTACATCAAATTTTAATGTAATAAAATTAAGTGTAGACACTAAATTATATGAAATAGATAATGAAACATTAATAAATGATAATAATGGGACAATATTTGTAGATATTCTGCAAGGTGAAACGCAAAATGTTATGGAGGTTTCTTATACAACACCAATCCAAACAAATAGTGTATTTTATAGAAATTATCCAGTCAAGAATAATTTTTGTAATGTAAGATTTAGAAATAATTTAGGTGAAAAAATAAATATTAGTTATGAATTGACATTATCTAAATTTACTCAATTTAATCCCCCATCACAAATAGGAGATAAAGTTGAATTTGCTGAAATGAGTGATTTAGTTAGACATGGTAGTAATTTTTATGATGATGTTTCAAGAGATAAATTTGCAAATTCTAATATTATAAATACATTTGGATTTTGTAAAAATAATGTAACTACATCTCAAATAATCGCACCAGTAGACATTCAAGAAAATACATCAAATACTTTTGTATTTGCTTATGGGGTTTCTGATTCAGCATTAGATACTGGTTATGAAATAGAATTATCAGGACATTCTACAGCTGGTTCTAATGGTCGATTTACAAGTGGTATTAATTTAAATGGATTAAGTCCATCTGTTCAAACTTTAGAAAGTTATAAATATATTGATGTTGTAGATTTTAAAGGTAATAATAATACTGGTAATATTAGTATATATAAATCAGGGACAACTGACCATATAGCTTATATCCCTTCTGGTTTCGCAAATTTATCAAGTCCTATTCATTATATTAATGAATTAGAAGAAGCAGTATTAAAAGAAGTAAGATTATCTGGGTCTACAATTATGCAAAATGGAGAAGTAGAAGTAAAACTAAATACTGGGTTATCAACAAAAACAATTTGGACTTCAGGTTTAGTGGACGGAGTTGCTGAGAATTTATGGTGTCCTGATTATAAAATCCCTAGTAATTCAACTGTATATGGGATTATCAAAGGTGTAAATATGTCTACATATAGTTCAGGTGATGAAAGAATAGATTTAAGTTTGAAACTTCTCAAGTATAAAACTAAACCTGTTACATCAATTATTTAAGTTTGTATTTTATTTTTTTTATAGTTGTTAATATTAATGTTAGAATTAATAAATAATTTTGTTCAATTAAGACAAAGAATTAGAGAACCAAAAAATAATTTAATGGTAATAAGATTTGGTAATGTAGAAGTCCAAGATTTATTATATAGAGATGAGATATATCATGAATTAAAATCTAATGCTGGATTTTATTGTAAAAATAAAGAGAAAGAACAAGAAATATATTTATTGTGGAAGAAGAAATATTTAGAAGCAATTTATAATTCAGATTTGATGTTAGATATTGTAACATGTTCTAGTTTTCATATTGTTGGTGAATTGTTTAATAAATTAAATACTTGGCTCCCATCTCTTGTCTATATGGAGGAGCCAGAATGGTGGTGGAGAAATGTAATAAATGAATTCGAAGGCACTATTGGTGTAGTAAGTTATTTTAAAAAAGATATTGAAAATCAACTAAAGGTTATAGATAAAGTCTGGCCTAATCTTAATATAAAAAAAAAATTTGTTGTTATAAAAAGTTATAATACAATTACTGGTAATGAACCACATAATGATTGGCAAGAGACATATAATGATTTGACTAAAAGAATTGACAAACATAAAAATATTGGTATGTGGTTAGTAAGTTGTGGATGTTATGGCTTACCAGTTTGCAATCATATATCTCAAGTTAATAAAAAGAAATCTATATATGTTGGTGGTTTATTACAATTATTATTTGGATTAAAAGGTAAGAGATGGGACAACAGACCTGAATGTAATAGATGGTATAATGAACATTGGATATATCCTACAGAAAAACCTAAGAATGCTGAAGACGTAGAGGGATGGTGTTATGGTAAATAAGAATATTGAAAAAAATTAAAATTGATTTTCTCATAATATAGTATAAATGGATAAGCAAAAGAAAAAGATTAAATTCATTGTCAAACCCAAGAAGGCCGAACCTCCAAAGAAGAAAAAAATTAAATTTGTTGTCAAGCCCAAACCAAAAATGTCAACTACTGCTGGTGCATCAGAAAAACCAAAAAAAAAGATTAAGTTTATTGTAGTTAGTTCTACAGAAGATAGAAAAAAAGAAATGAAAACACTTATGCAACAAGGCATTGATTTAATGTTTAAAGTTCAAAAAAAAACAAAAGGTTTTATTAATGAAGTTAGACTAGCAAGTGATTTAGATAAATATGGGTTTACTATAAAAGATTATAAAATTCCAAAAAATTTATATAAAAAGTCTAAATCTGGTGGTAATCGTGGTATGATTATTATGACAACAGGCTTTCCACCCTATATAGATTATATTAAATCTGGATTAAATGCACATAAAAAAACAACAAAAAAAGAATTTAAAGGTGATATATCTATGTTTGATGATGGTGGTATACTTGTGTATTATAATGCTGAAGTAGTAAATAATAAATTAAAATTTGTAAAAACAAAACAAAGTGATGGATTTAAAAAAAGAGAAAGAAAACAAATTGTAGAAAATGAAGAATAAAATAAAATTGATTTTTTTTCTTGTTTCATTAATTAATTATAATTAATATCATGACTACTGTGTATTGTGTTTCACTTCATTTTCGACCACAATCTGACAGCCACATGTTTATGTGGATGTTGAAAGATGATGAATATAAGTTTGTAAAAAAATATTTGCATGATAATTGGCGTAATTATGGGGAGAAACAACTTGAGTTGTGTAATTATTGTTCGGCATGGGATACTATGATTGTTATTGAAAATACTACACCATATTTTCTTAAAAAATTGTCCTTGTCTACATTTAAAGATGTTTTACAAGAATTATCAGAAAAAATTATACCAGAAGAAGAAGAGAGACAACACCGTGAATTTACTTTATCAGAGCGTAAAAGCTTTATTTATGGTATTTAATTAATTAATCTACTTTTATAATTTTATCTGGCAAATTCATATCATAGCAAACCCACATAGTATCAAACCAACAACCTTTAGCTAATTTACTATCTTTTAAAAAATTATATCTACCATTTGGTATAATAAATTGTAATTTATCAAAATATTTTTTTATCCATTTAGAACCAAGAGCATCAATAGGCATTAATAACATAAATGGTTTATTTAATTTAAAAGCTAATTCAACACATTGTTTTTTTAAAGAGAATGGGATATTACTAATTAAATAATCAAATTCAGGATGTTCTCTATTAAATGCATCTTTTTTTTCATTAATACAATTATATCCTAATTCTTGCCATTCTTTTATTATTGCACCTCTACAATAGAATGGGTCATATATTATTTTATCTGGTTGTAAATATGGCAATAAATTATTTAATACTGAATTGGGTGTTTCATAATCATCATCTTTAAATTCAACATTATTACCTTTAAGATTTAATCTAGATTGTTTACTCATTTTATTATACAATATT